>Ga0194135_10002418_pt1 | contig 11334 bp, 13 predicted proteins | sample LitLau_LLRF_2013_FD_134024 | JGI IMG/M metagenome (GOLD analysis project Ga0194135, IMG submission 134024) | Freshwater sediment microbial communities in response to fracking from North America - Little Laurel Run_MetaG_LLRF_2013 (version 2) | ecosystem: Environmental > Aquatic > Freshwater >... | reverse complement strand
GCACATCACAATTTGATTAGTTTGCAACAAAATTATGAGTTGGATAATAATTAAATGAACTCAAGGAGTTTTTACACAAGTTGCGTCAATTTGGTTTTTTACAGAATTTTGAACTTTTTTATTTGATTTTGATTATTTTGTGAAGGTAATAAGGATGAAATGATGCCTACTCTCTTTCCCCTTAGAATTTACATCAATACATCACGAAATATCGTGAGAGGTAAAATCGACTTTCAAGTTAATTCAAACATGTTTTGCGTATGTACAAGAAAGGAAATCGAACTCGAGACGCATTGTCCTGTCGTTTTCGTTCATTGTTTCACTTATCCAAAGATTTAAGCTGCCTCTGCGCGTTACCTAATCCACAAAAACCACTCCTAAAATCCTTACTATTTACAAGGATGGATTGCTGTTTAGAAAAAAAAAGGATTAAGAGGTGAGGTCATTAGTTTCCAAGTTGGATTGATTAATTTGATGCTGGTGGGAAGAGAGAATTCAGGACATTTTCAAGATGTCCATTCTTTGAGTGAACGAGCCGAGCCAAGTCTCCATTGTGATTCGAGAATCCCATACTGAGGAGTTGATTCAAAGTGTAAGTCATCTGCTCATTCATCCCTGGAGATGATGGCGGTTGGATTGGTGCCTGCTGTTGTTGCTGTGGTGGACCCCAGGGCATTGGGGGGATGTTACGTGTAACATTTCCAACGGCATTTGTCAAGCCAGTAACGAGCGGTGCCATGAGTGGGCCCAATTGGGGATAGATCGGTACTGCCTGTGTTGTTGGTGGAGCAGACGCGGCGGGAGGTGCCGGAGATGTCTCCTGAACAATCGGAATTTGTCGAAAGACCTTGGTCTCTCGGAACTCTTCAGGAACTGAGGGATATCCATCCGAAACTCCTTCAGCAGATCCAGCAAGGGAGGGAGCGACAGCGTTTGGAACAGCGTTAGTTCGAGGAGCACTCTCATTCTAAACAGAACAAAAACAGAATTAGGATCACACTTAACCAAAGGGAGTGTTAGCAATAAGACAATAAATAACAAGTGAGTTCAATGTACACCCACATCATCAACAAGGGTCCATTCGGAATCTCCTTCGCCTTCGGGAGTCCGGACAGAAGTTGTGCCGGAAGCGAGTAGAATCAAATCATCACCAGTGGAAGCTTCACTTCCATCTCGAGAGAGATTGAGTGGAGCTTCTCCTCGGATGTTCAAATCTTGAAACTGATCCGTGATGTCTTCCTGTGTCGATGAAGTGCCTGGGAGCTCTGGTTGATTTGTAGTCATTGGAGTCTCATTTCCGGCACTAGACTCCTGCTGTACGTTCGTGTTAGCGTTTGTTGTGGGCTGCGGAGCAGAGGTTGCACGCCCGCCACCCCATTCCTGATACAACTCAACAACATCAATTGGGAGTCCTAAAAATTGGAAAGAGAAAATTCGTAAACTTTTGAAATCACTCTTTGAGATAATAATAACCAGCTGGAATTTAAAATCAGAATCTTACCAAATGCATTCAAGAATTCCTGGATCTGGTTTGCCGCAGCTGTAAGGTTGACTGGAGTCGGAATTGGACCAGCAGCAGGAACCGTCCCAGCTTGGTACGATGCTTGTCTCTCACCAGCGTTTTCCGTAGATCCTCCACCAGCGGATTTCATGAACGCCTCAGCAGATCGCTTATGAGCTCCTGCAGTTTTTTTCATAGTTTTTGCCCATTTCTTCCACTCCTTCCGTCCGACCTGATAAGGGCACCAGGCTGGTGGCTGCTTTGTCTCATCCGAGGATTCCGGAGAAGAATGGCTGTGTCGGCGGCGGTTGTGTCCCCGACCTCGGCAATGATCTGGTCTCCCCTCATGACCTCCACGTCCCCCGCAAGGATGAGGGTGACGATGTTGCTCGCGGTCATGTTCATACTGGCCGAATGGAAAATTAACGTCTGGGCCAACGGTCGTTCCAATGTGACGCTAAAAATAAAAATTCAATTTAATATCCTGTGGAATGCTGACAAATGACAATTATGCATTAAAACAAGTTCAATTGGCATTGGTTATTGGTACCTTGATGGCTTCTGCGGCCATTTCCGGGAAAGGAATTCTCATCATGCAATGCCCAGCATGAAGTCCACGGCGCTCACAGGTTGCGCACAAGTCATAGTCGACACATTTCAAGCACTTGTATCTAAATCCGAAGATCCCAAGGTTACAAGCATCGCAGACAACTCCTGGATGCTCCACTTGATGAGAGAAGAGACTCCCGTCCCCAGAATTGCTTCCACCTCCATTCGGTGGTGTAGGTGGTGGCGGTTGATGTTGTCCTTGATCCGTTTGTGTTTGTCCTGCTTGAGCCATGTTTGGTGGATTCGGATTCTGAACCCAAACACCGAAGTCCATTGTCTTTGTTCAAATTTAGGAAACTGTAATAAGAACAAAATAGTTCAATCACCCTTTGTAATGATTATAACAATTTTCTAAGAGAGACAACTTCAGTTCATGTTCAACCGTGGAACACCAAAATGGAACTTATCCCCTTCTAACCACCAATTCCACTCTTTTATGGAAGCAAAAAGTTGCCGTGTCATCATCATCGTCGGATTTCGTCGTCTTTTAGTAATGCCTTGGTTTTTGCTAGACCATTCAGGAAAATTGCAAGTCATGAGAGTCTCACGGAAATTATGAGCCACCCTACCACCAGCTACTGCTAAACAAAAACAGGAGGAGAGTGTTTCAGCTTAATGATTAGTGACGACACCTGCGCGCGCGTCCATGTATCATCGAAGCTTAACCTTAAAAACGAAACTTTCCCATCGAAGAATGAAGTGTGATGATGACTCACGCAGGCAACTCACGATATGAGAACGGTAAGCATAGGCACAGATAGGCAGATACGCTCAAGTAAGTAAAATATGAGTCAGTAAGAGGATAGATGACTATGATAAACCTTGTGAAAAGTACTTTGGGATTCGGGAACATTCCAGCATGACCTTGTTCTAGGTTCTTGACCCTTTTTGGCTGCAAAAACCCCATAGGGCACAGGCAGGGTAGAAATCTAAAAATGAGCCCAGCAAAAAGGAGATGACCAAGGGTCTAGTTCTAAACTTCATCCTCTTTTTCCACATTCGACCTTTTTCAGTCATTTAAAGGATAACACTTTATACCCATTCAATTACCCTTCCCTTGGTTGGTTTAGTGAGCCTAAAGCTTGCGTTACCCCTAACCTAAACCTTTTATGCTCTTCAATCTGGAAGAAAAACTCGACAATTTTCTGGCTATGCCATGCGTTCTAATGGTAGGTGAGGTCTATTCTATGAGTTTTATGAAACACTGGAATGCCCTTCCCAGTTTCGACCATCTTCATCGCTGAACTGAAGTAAGTCAGTAAGTGAAGCAAGCGTAACAGAGCGTTACTTGCTTGCACTGTAAGCTTGCCTAACTAATCGTCATCCTCATAACTGTCATAAAGATAATTATAAATGGTTGAAATATTACTTACTTAAGCCGATTCCGATTGTAGTCGTTTTCGTCAAAGAAAGAACAAAAGAATTGTTGCGAGTTGACCTTTTCCCCGTTCTTCCACTTCTGTATCTGTTTCGTTTTACAACGCAAATAACTTTTCTTGCACCTTACTGCCTGTCTGCCTCCCCCTCTTCTCCTTCCTCCTTTTTGGTCCCTTGCCTTCTTTGCAACAACGCAACAACGGTTTGTTATGATGGGAGGAAAGGGGAAAAGGGAATCGGATCGGAATTTTACGTTGTGCCCTCAAAATCTTCGAGGGGTTTCCCGAAGAATCCCAAAAATTTATGACATTTCAAAAAATTTGGTCGCATGCAGACAGACACCGAATTCGGAAGACTAGTAGATTGATTTGAATTTACTGAACTTGCGTTTCATGATTCACAATAATTTCGCTTTAGCCCATTTCATCCCTACATTACACATTTTAGGAGCATGGCATCACTTGAAGCCGTGAGTATTTCAACACATCAAGACTCTAAAAAAGACTGGAATAAAAATTATAGATTTGTAGGATTGATTAGTATAATATTCGATTATTATTGTCACGCTGAACTGATTCTTGGTGGTGGCGGATCCCTTGGGAGTAACTGGCGGAGAGACGACTGTGTCACGTCGAATAACGTAAAGGATATCCCCACGGCTGTAATAAATCAAATGAACTCAACTTGTGCAGCAGCTCTGGGTCTGGGTGAGGTAAGGGAGGGAGCAGTGGGTAAGGATGAGACTGACCTATTGGACCTTTCACCCAATTCATGGAGAGCCCTTTAAAAACACCGTGGATCAGTCCTTCCTCCCTGAAAGAATTACGTACCAAAGCATCATCAGTATCCCGTTGTTATTTTGAATTTGAAAATTAATCGTTGCAGCGGGTAACGTTCTTACCGGTAAACTTTCGTGAGGATCCCAAGGATTCCACCGCCATAAACTTCACCTTGGATACCACCGACCTGCATGCGCCGGCGCACAATGTCAAGAGGGTAGGAACTCGTCTGCCCGATGGCACCTGGAGATAAATACATACAAAATCATCCCATTTAAACTTACGACGTCGTGGAGAATGGTGGTTAGTGGTTCGGTTACCCGCTATAGCACCGAAAATCATGCGTTCCCAAGGAGCAGGATGTCTCCCACCAAATTTTTCTGCGTGGAGCTTCTTACATGTTTCATACGTGAAAAATGAAAACCCAGCGTAAGGGATGACCCCTACCCTAATTCGTTTTGAAAATTAGTCAATGAAGGAAACTTTAACTGGACTTGCTGCGATTTACATGGTCGCCACGTATCCTCGATATAGGGTGAGGAAGCCTTCCTGCTTGATGATCTTGGAAAAAGTCTCCCGGAGGTTTCTGTATTGTGACTTGCTGGCTACAGCTAGGCGAGCACGGGCAGTGTCTAGAGGATACGTCAAGGACTGAGCTGTAATTCCAGCAAGCGATCCTGCAACAAAATGGAGAGCATGTGCTGCACGAAAATTGTCAACCCTGTCAAATGAAATTGTCTCTCATTTTCATTACCATCACAAATTCCATATCAAGTCATTTTCCCTTACGCTTTTGGGTTTGGCTTATGGTCCTCGTCTAGTCCTAGGAGGCGTTTCCACTGCTCATGTGCTGAGAACTGGATGGCGGCATAAGGCACTATTCGTGTAAGTGTCGCGGAGTTGCCCCTCCACAATGATATAAAACCTTCATTCTTGTAGGTATCTGCGAGGAATTTCATGGCCGCAGTGGGAGAGAATCGAGTGTGTGAGGTTTGGAAGTTAATTTTTGTTCGATCGAGGGGCGCAATCTGATTGAGAGGAAAAATTAATTTGGTAGAATTTAAGATTAATGCAACATAATTTGACTTTCATTCCTTCCTTTGAAGTTTTACCACAGTCTTAGCTACAGCCCCAGCAATTGCCCCAGCTGCCAAACTTGTGAGAATCCGGTCCCGATTTGATATTCGTCTAGGGTCATCATCGGCCATCACCATCACACGAATGTGTGATCAGACGTGAGTTGGAGAGCAGGGAACACGCTCAACAAAGTCCCTTCGGAAAGTGTAAGCAATTTCCGAATCCAAATTGAAACTTCACTAAACATCGAGGAGCGAGAAAAGCTACGTACTTCCTGGCCGTCCAACTATCGGTAACTGTGACCTGAAAGAGTACAATAAGGTTATTAGATAAGTTATACACCATAACAAACCATTTTCCTTTGGCATGATTGATTTCCCCAGGAACAGTTAAAATAAAACTCAATAATTATCATACACTTCTTGATTTTATGTCAGTCAGCCAAATCAAGGTAATTTAAGGGGAAACGATGCTGCATTCTACGAACAAGGTCACTGCGGGTAGCGGGTCATTGCTGAGGAAGTACTGGTAGATATTTTACCTCTTTCCCAGTAGTGCTTAGTCCAGTCTCCAGTGTCTTCAAAATTGTTAATGAATGAAAATTTCTCACTCCATCCTATCCAGGTAAAAGGGTACGGGATAGGAGGGGAAAGTAAACAGTTCCCGGTTTTCCTTCAAAATGAGGTACAAAATTTGAGATTGGATTTGATGCTGTCCGACACAGATGATGCATTTTTATTGTTATTGTTTGGGTTATTTGCTATTTGCATTCCGAATCATAAACAGTTTGCTAATTAATTTAAGTTCTGTGGTGTTCTTTGTAATTTACTCCTTAGGTGAATGCTGTAAGCATCGTGTCTTCATCCCTTGGAACTCGGAACTAATCAAATGGAGTCAATGACTAGCAGCATTAGTGCTCGGACAAGTCGCTTGACTGCAGAAGGGGTTGGTGCCAGGGTCATCAGGGGACAGGATTGGAAATGGGGTATGAATGAATCCATGAATGAATCCTCCATTAAGAATATCCGTTTTAGCCCAGTCGATCATCCATGTAAAGTTTATTTTGGTTCGCAGGGAAGCAAGATGGAGGAGAAGGTCACGTTGGCACTGTACGGAACTTTGAGTCTCCCGAAGAGGTCGTGGTAGTTTGGGACAATGGAACCGCTGCCAATTATCGATGCTCAGTCGCCTTTGACTTGAGAATTCTTGACAGTGCTCCGACGGGTAAAATTATAAAATACGAAGTTGATCCAAATTTTTACTAAAGAATGGGGACGGGGAATAAGTTTTAGATTACTTCGATTGTTTTAATTGTTCATTCGAGTATTTATAGCTAGAAATGAATATCTGTTATTTTATATTTTAGGAGTTAAGCATGAAGGCACGATGTGTGATACTTGTAGACAGCAGCCAATATTCGGCATACGCTGGAAATGTGCAGAGTGTCCAAATTATGATCTTTGCAGCGTATGCTATCATGGCGACAAACATTCGTTACGGCATAGATTCTCCCGAATTACTACTACCGACAGTGGCAGGTAACGCTTTCCGTATCTTGCTCACTGCCTTCTCCCCATTTCTCACAACACGTCTAACATAAATTCGTAACTTTAATTTTTCTTTTTTTTGTAAATTTCTCGCTGTATGTGTTTAGAGTCCTTGTAGACCCACGAAGAAAGAGCAAGAAAATCCAAGTGCGTGGCTTATACCCTGGTGCAAGAGTGGTCCGCGGTGTGGATTGGCAGTGGGAAGACCAAGATGGTGGAAATGGCAGGAGGGGAAAATTAACAGAAATTCAAGACTGGTCCGCTACAAGCCCAAGATCCGCCGCTTACATCATTTGGGACACTGGGGCTAAGAACTTGTATCGATTAGGATTTGAAGGAATGGTAAATGCTTCGGATTATATTTGAGCAGTACACCGGCTGAGTCTTTGAGAACATTGAAAATGGGTTTAATATTCCAAATTCCAGGCTGATTTGAAAGTTGTGAGTGATGCGAAAGGGGGTTCATTCTATCGTGATCATCTTCCAGCCCTTGGTGGTGAAGGTACGTGCTAATCTAAATCATACAGAGTTTACTTTGCTCTGTGAGTTTCATGTAGCGACAAAGGAACCTCCTAACTAACTAGCTAACGCTAAGGGTGAAGATTTGCTGCAGTAATGGTTTTATCACTGAGGTGAGGAGGTTCCTTTGTCACAGTATAAATCTCGGAGAATACCCTGAAGTCCCTTGTGGAAATCCACTGGGTATGATGAGGCTTTGACCTACACCTACTTTGCTCTTAGTTCCTCGGAATGCAGCCCAGAGAATCCAAATTGGAGATCAGGTGGGGAAGACACTTCGAAATGTCACACTTTAGGCTTAACTTACCAGTCATTTTGGTTGTTTCAGGTAAATATCGACTTGGAGTTGGAAGTTGTGCAGAGCCTTCAACATGGACACGGTGGTACGGATAACTGATTTTTGTACTTTCAACCGAGCTTTTAAACCAATTTAATGTTAAATACAGTACAACTGCTAGGTTGGACTGACGGGATGTATGAATGCCTTGGGACCACTGGGTCAGTTGTTGGAATCGATGAAGACAGGGACATTGTTGTGGCATATCCTTCAGGAAACAGGTTACCGTGGCCTTGCGATACGGAATTCATCTGTTTCGTTCAATAATAACGTTCTGACTTTTGGATTGTATATTAGATGGACCTTCAACCCTGCCGTATTAACCAAAGTGCTGATTCCAGTGGGGGCGGTGGGAGGAGTCGGTGTGAATGATGCCCTTTCTTCCAATGACACTGTCAACGAGTTGAGGGAAACTGTCAATGGATTTGCAGTAGGGGATGTCGTACAGTGCTGTGCTGACTTGGAGCGAATGAAGATGCTACAACGGGGTCACGGTGAATGGGCCGATGCGATGCTGCCGGTAAGTTTTTAAACCATTCAGAAACTGTTTAAGTCAAGGAGGAGCAATAGAAAGGGGGAGTGACCACAGGATAATGGGAACTCTTAGCCTTTCGTAAAATTCAAAACTCCAAAAAGAAATCAATCAGAAAGTTCTCTGAGTACCGAATTCGGATTATTTGATAAAAATAATCCACTTGTAATTTCGTATCTCGTTCACTTTCATACAACATCTTGTTTTCGCTAATCTCCCTATTCAGATCTTTGTATTGCCTAGGATTTCTACTCTCTGAACTGGAAACCTTTATGTTGCTAATTTCTTGTTTCCTTTTAGACTCTTGGACGGATTGGGCGCGTGCAACAAATCTACCATGATAATGACTTGAAAGTTGAAGTCTGTGGAACATGCTGGACTTATAATCCTCTAGCCGTGACCAAAGTTGCTTCTTCCGACGGTTCACTTCCTGGCTCTTCAAGTGGGGGTATGGAAACTGAAAACTAGAAATCCCTTTTTGTTCTGCTCATGTTCATGCGGTGTCCCAGTGGCATGGTCAGTGTCGCTCACGCCTTGTTTCATGTTTCAGAACGTTTGAGTGCACTTCTGAAGAAACTCTTTGAGAATCAGGTTACTGGGGACATCAATGAGGAACTGGTGAAAGCTGCCGCCAACGGGGATTTCCAGAAATGTGAAGATGTACGAGAAATTACTGAAAAACTGTTTTTGATTAAGCAAAACCAATGCTGTTCTTATTTCTTTTTAAATGAATTCTCTCCTCTCCTAATTGAATTTGGATCAAATCAATTCAAGATTCTTCCCTGAAGAATTTCTGTAATAACGGGATGAAGCCACTCCGAGATCGAATTGAATTTTCAGTTCCCCGTACTGAATCACTGAGAATGTAATTCCTTTTCCCTTCTTTTCTTCGTTTTCCAGCTTCTATCTCGGGGTGAAGTGAATGCCAATGGGGTTTTCTCGGGTCATACCGCTCTCCAAGCCGCCAGTCAAAACGGACATGTGGAAGTAATTCGGATTCTTTTGAGTCATGGAGCAGATCCTGAAATTGAAGACCGAGATGGAGACCGGGCAGTTGTACGGCCTCATTTTAATTCCTTAACTTTTCAATTTTAGAACATATCGGAATTCAGAATAATCGAAGTTTCTGGTTTTCCTCAAACAGCACCATGCAGCCTTCGGTGACGAGCCAACGGTTTTGGAGATTCTGTCACAACATGGGGCGGATCTCAATGCGAGAAATAAGAGACGCCAGACGGCACTGCGTAAGCTTCTACAAGTTTTTCTCAACTGCTAAATGGAGAGAGTGTGGAGGTTAATCTTTCTTTCTGAACGCGTACAGATATTGGAGTCAACAAAGGTCACATCGGGGTCGTGACGACGTTGCTCCGGCTTGGGTGTCACCCCTCCCTTCAGGTATTCACCGCACGTTCAAATATTTATCTCCTTCATCTCGCGGAGAGAAATTCTTGACTTTCTTACCACGGCAGGAGTTTCCCCTTGGGAGTTTCCTATATTTTCTTTTTGGACTTGGAAATAATATCCTGGGAAGACCTCTTTTCTTCCTCTCGGTGGTAAAGATAAAAGGAAGATGAGTTAGGAAATTAACTAAAGAATCGAATCAGATAATGAGTTCCTCGCCTTTTCCCTTTCCGAATTTTTGGCCCTTTCACTTTCTCCAAGGAAGAGAGAAAAGTAAAATATTTACTTTTGTCTTGAAGAATCGAAATGATGTAGTTGGCCAATTTCGTTTTTCGACTGAAATGGTACAATATTTCCTTCTTCAACGAAAAGAAGTTTCTTGGGGAAAGTGTCTCATTATCATTAGAGCTAAAGCGAGAGCTCATTTTTCTTTTATGAACGGAAAACTTTTTTTTCTTCCTCTTTTGGACTTTCATTCATCTCACTCTTTCACTTTCTCCGCCCAAGGAAGATCAAGTCCAAGCAGTAAATGGATGACGCTGCTGCTGCCCTTTCCCTGCTGTCACGACTCCCTCCCATCCCCATCCTCTCATCACTCCGAAGTCCAAATCCGCTTTCCCTCTCTCTCGCTTCTTTCACTCTGTCGGATGTTCCATGTTCCAGTTCCCATTTCTTGGGGGGGGGGGAGTATTTTTTTTCTGCCAGTTCTACCAGGTTTTAATTATTCAAGCTTATAAACGTCAGAATAGAACTGGGAGAGAGTGGAAGTGGAGAAATACCAGGACGCCGGAAGGCACCTCCTCATCAAAGCCTTCATTCCCATTGTAATTTGTAAAATGACTTTCTTTTGATCTCATTTTAATAGGACGCAGAAGGAGATACGTGTTTACATGGTAAGGGGAAATTAAATTTCATTTGCGTCCTACACCCACTCACACACTTGTTCAATTATTGGAATTTAGTCTGCATTCAACAAGCTCTGGATTTATGTATCTCCCACACGCCAATCACAAAGTTTGAAAGCAGAGCCGAGTTTTCTAACGTGGATCTTTAGTTCGTTGCGGTTTCGCAGCAACAATTGCGGTGGTGTGCTAAATTTCTAATTTCTAATTTCCTTTGCAGATGCAATTTCAAAGAAACGTGATGACATGTTGGGTCTCCTGTTGGATCATAATGCTGACGTGACGTTGACCAATACGAACGGTTTCAATGTTTTACATCATGCGGCTCTCCGAGGAAATCCCAGGTAAGATTAGACCTCTCTCTCTCTCTTATTTCCTGGGCAGACGGGGATGCTGTTGGTGGTGATTCTCATTCCAGGGAGAGCATAACACGTTAGCAAGAAGGGACCTAACGTAATCCCCGAATATCCTTCTTCCCCTTCAAAGTATTAGGGAACATGGGATTTTCTACGTGCGATGCTTTTCGTTACTCGTTTCCTCCGTTATTTTCTCCAGTCGGGTCGACTGTGAGTCTGGAGAGAGTGAAACGTCTCCTCTCTTCCTATTTTCATCTCTGTTATGACATCCAGAAGCCGTCTCATGTAGTAGCGCAGACCTTCTCTCTGTAACGTGGGTTAAAGAAAGTTAAGAGATAAAGAAGAAAGAGAGCAAAGTATTTTTCAGTCCCCACACACAAACTTGCTATCTCATCTC
>Ga0194135_10002417_pt1 | contig 11336 bp, 16 predicted proteins | sample LitLau_LLRF_2013_FD_134024 | JGI IMG/M metagenome (GOLD analysis project Ga0194135, IMG submission 134024) | Freshwater sediment microbial communities in response to fracking from North America - Little Laurel Run_MetaG_LLRF_2013 (version 2) | ecosystem: Environmental > Aquatic > Freshwater >... | reverse complement strand
TTGTATCACTCGGTACAGAGGAAGTTCTATAGAAACGGACCTAACAACAAAAACCGGAAGTTTTCTCCGAGAAAGCTCTATTGTCGCATCCTTAAGGGGAACTAAAGGTGTCTAAGATCCTTGAGGCATAACGAAGAGGAAAGCCACCCCCATACTTCTTATTATTTTCCTCGATCCAGTCAAGATAAAAAGCGATTTCTGGATTGTGATCCATAGGCCCAGGAAAGCCGCAACCTGTAAAACACATGCAGAAATAGCAGAAGTGAAATAATACATAAATATTAGAATGCTAGCTCGATAATAAATATTGGAACTGCTAAATGTATTTGAATTTGAAGTTGAAGGCTTACAATTGGGTTCAGTGCAGCCGAAATGAGACATAACTCCTGCCAAGTAAACCTCACTAGTAGTTGTGGTCACAGGACCTCCTGCATCTCCAATACAAGCACTGATGCCTCCTTCATCCACACCTCCACATAAAAGCGTCTCAGGAACATCTTGACCCATAAAAGTCTGGCAATAGTCATCCGAGTACGTGTCCACAGTAATTCTCATAAGGATATCCGACAAATTCTGCCCGTATTGTTCAGCTCCCCATCCATTTATCACAACAGGAACTGTGTGTAATTGATTATCCCATGAAATAAATCTAACGTCTCATTTTCCCCCAAAATGAATAATCCAATCTCATTCTCAAATATCTTACGAGGATAAGTCTCCTGACGTGACTGTGGAAGAGCAATTGCCGAAACATTTTCACTAAATTCCAATGGGGAATCTAGAAAAATCAAAGCCACATCATCATACGGAGGGAAGACGTAGCCCGGATGAGGTACAAGTCTCGCAGGCAATCTTGATTGCTGTCCTGGATAAGGTTCATTCCTGTACAAAGTTCCAGCAACGATTTCCGAGATGTTAGGACTTATGGGATCTGTGCAAGCTGCAGCAGTGATGATGAGGTTAGGAGTCAAAATAGCTCCACCACAGAAATGACCCAAGTTATCTAAGTCTGTAGTGCGTATGCTGACAGTATATGGGAACTCTCGGGCTCTTGCAGCAGTTCCGCCTTGGATCTTTCCTGTAACCAATTGATGATAACTCTATGAGCTAAAAACATTGCTATTGTATTATTTGATTATACTGCGTTGTATCTTATACCGGTGGGGATAGACTCAATCCGTCCAATAACTCCAATCAAGATATACGAGGAAATAAGTACAGGTAAAATTTTGGAATTCATGCTGAACTAAAATTCAATAAAACAGTAGGCAGAAAATTTGACAAGCGTAGTTATAAACAAATTGTCTTATGTATTTCATAAACTGAATTGTATTTATATCAAAATTACTCATTACTTAGCATCATAAACTTGTTCCAGATTAAGCTTAATCTGGAACAAGGGATTCCCGAGCTTTTGTTCCATATTTCCCTACATTCAATACCTACAAACAAGTACACGTATTATACAGCTTATCAATCTATCATCAGTATCAGTTTTGTTTGATAAAGAACGAACTTTATACATCTTATTGATCTGAAACTAGTCATGTACATCGTACACACACAATTACATTAAAGTATTAAATGTAGGTATGCATGCCCGAAATCTTATGTACAACAATGTATCCTGAAGTCATCTCACGAACCTTATGACTTTTAACCTTCCCTTACATGAGCCTTATAAGCTCCATATTTTCATGAATATGTTCATTGGTGAATTTAAGCTGCTATTTCTGGTAGCTGGCGTCTAGCTGGGTACATAATTCATTCGGATTAGAATGAAGAAATCTCACGGACAGGTGGTCCCTTTTTGGCTCCTTCAAATCTAGTCATTGCTTTGTGGTCGGCTTGGTTCATCAAGCTCAATCCATTTCCAGGCCCTTGTCTACTACTTGCGAAGGCAGTATGTTATTCGGAAAGTTCTTGTTCAACTTCTCAATCACCAACTACTTCTAATTCTTTAGTCACAGAAAAGTCTCCTGCTACCTCTAGTCAACTTGCATGTGCATGTCTACTGCATAGGTAACCTACAACTGAAATGAACAAGTAGCTACTTAGTACCAGAGGAAAAGTTCCGCATCTGTATAATAACACCTTTTTGTTTCTTTTGATTACAGGAAACCCTAACTTAATGCATCAACCAAACGTCCATCTTTCTGGAAGACAGCTAATCAAACGATGTAATCAATGAGATCCTTGTTTCTTCATCCCCACCTTATGGAGAAGCACTTAAATCACCAACTCTAAGCTATTCGTGAAGAACGTCTCTAAGACCTAAGAGTGAATTAACTCATCGTCAGAAAAAGATCTCAATATTATAAATCCTGTTTAATACTTTCACACATAATTTTGTTCTTATACGAGTCACATGGCCGGCTTATATTTATCAAAATAAATATTTCTGAATGACCTGCAGAATCGAAACTTAACTCTTCAGAAAAAGTGACTTCTCATTTTCTCATAAGTCAGAGGATCCCCACCTGGAAAGTGGTTACAACTAGAACATGAAGATGTAGATTCACTGTCCATAGAACTCTCAGGCAGTCTCGGGCTAGGTTTACGAAGTGGTATCGATCCAACTATTATGGGAACTTCTGCCGAAACTTTTGTTTTTGACCATCCACTTAGTGTGACTGTAATCTGTTAGTAATGAAGTACAAACTGGTAAAATATCACGAAGAGCTTATCACACGTTTGGTTATGAAAATATATTGGGGCACCCTGCGATTTTAAGACTTACCTGTAGTCCATATTGTACATCAATAATTTTACTTCCTCGACTTCCTCCTAAATGTGTTACTGGTGCATCCACAGGAATCTCAATTGTCTCCATCCATGCCTCTTCAGATCTCTCACAGTCATTCGGAGTTTTTTCCAACGTTGTAATCTCAACATTTCTTTTCGTGAAAAGTTCATCTTCGTTGTTCAGAGGGAAGGTCTTGATGTACTGAATCAGTTTAGCTTCAGTTGTTAGTACCTGTTCTCCACTTCGATTTATAATGTGAAAGAGGAAAGGAACATGTTCTCCAGAAACATATCCTCTTCTTCGGAGACAAACTGTTAATTCTACAGATTTTTTACTGAAACATTGGCATAATATACACGAGGTCTTTTTAACATTTGTTCCTTCTGATTCTTCATTTATGTCTGGAACTTGGTTGAGGTCTAAGAGTCCCCGAATGTGGATAGGGACTGAAGCCGAGATTTCTGTAACTTTGACTATTTTATCACCTGTAGACTGCGGCATAAAAAGAACAGCTTCGAGAAAATATTCGACAGAGCAATTTCCACCATCAAATGAATTGGGAAGGTTCGCCGGAAGATAAAATTCAAATGAATACTTGTGAATTCCAAGTTCCATTCGTTCGATTTGAATATCTTTAAGCTCGGAAGGTCTCATGTAATCTGAAGCTACAGAGGAATTAGAGTGGGTTTTAGTTAGATTTCAACCACTCTACATTGTCAACTTTCGCACAATATACGGTAATTATAATTTACAAATTTTGAGTGAGGGATCTCCCATAAGATATTTCTGATAATGGACATAAACTTCGCTGCTTGTTCTTTGATCTGGTCCTGCCTTTTTACTGCCCTGTCCATTCTGAGGAACTGCGTGAATAGTACCCAGTCCTGAGAAGGCAACGGTGAGGCCTACATTTTAATAGAATTTATAATTTCGTAATTTCGTATCCGGAACACATATTATGATAAATATGCTATTTTTAATAAAAATATACGGACAAAATATTTGCAATGGTTCAATAGCGACGAGTTCGACATGTCCTAAAATAGCTTGCTTTAATTGACTTATTTCATCTAAATATATTTTTAAAGCGTTTTCTTTCATACTATTATCATTACAAACAATTTAGTTACTGTATTACTGCATACACGGGTTGGGGCCAGCTCTTACAGGACTATAGAACTAAAAACCCCACTGTTGACTATTCTTGGTTCGTGCAAAATTGTTGCTGTGTGATACGTAGTTATACATGAGATTTCTGGGAAAGAAAATGCTGTTGAATAATAGGAATTTATACTTTACGCACGTGTTTCATTTTTTCATTTACTCAACGATATCATGTGTTCCATTTAGTTATTTAGCGTTATTTCCAATCCTGATTACAATCCCAACAAGAGTGCTGATTGATGCAAGTAATCAATAGAATTTTTGTGGATATATTGCATTTCTGCACTTAAGCCTGATTTGAATGTCTCAAATGTTTGATTATAATAAGAAACATTACCCGACTATGACAGATGCGTTAGTGGGAATGTTTGTATTGCACAGTAGAATTGTAGAACAAGTTGCAAGGTTTAATTGAAAGTTTTTGATGGTTGGTGAAAGACAGAATTTGATCTAATCAGTCAGATGTATTAACGTGTCTCAAAGCTATACACTACCCTACAATGAAAACGAGGTCTTTATATCATGAAAAATTCTCTCAGACGGTCATTTTTGGCACAGATAGTTACAATTTCATTTCATGCTATGGTGCAAAATTCTCTGGACGAAAGTCTTATTTGGCGTATGCAAACGCTTTTGAGTGGGAAGTTTGGGTGTGATGTGAATTGGGATATATGCATTGAGATGGTGAGATTGATTAGAGAGGTCTTGTAGCTTATTGTTGTTGTACTTAACAGCACAGTATCAATAAAGTAATTTATGCATCTTATCGTGAGAAATCGAGCCTGAGATAAGCAAGTGCACAAGCTAATTAATAAAATAAATTGTTTTACTGTATGAGTCATATGTACAGGGTACGGGGTATTCCATGTAATTATTTAATTGTATCATGCACAAGAATTTTTGTACGGAAGACTTTGTTCACCCCGAATATTTGGTAACTCCTTTTCATGGCTACGGCAACGTTGCAGCAAACTTTGCGATTTCCGAAGATGATGAAGAGGATGAGGAAATCGATAAGTTCATCTTCAAAGCTCATTTTGTGGAAGAAACTTCCGACGGGGAACCTTTTACTTATACTTATCGCTATATACACGAAGGCCCATAAGGAAAGAAGTTTCCAATTTTCCTTCATCCAATCTTTAAATAGTTTAAATGCAAGTTTAGAGTCTCAGTATTCCAGAAATTTGGGCTACAAATGGTTTGTGACTATGATAGATCAATTATGACGAGTGAAGTGGCATCCACCAGCAATTATGTGAACGAGGTTCAAACTGAGGAAAATAGAACGAGCAGTAGCCTAAGTTCTCCGTTGACGTATCGAGTGGACCCAGACCAATCCGTACTCGTTGCACTGGTCCAGCAAGCCAAATGGTCAGATTCAGAGACATCACTTTCTGGGGATTCTGCTGGTGCTTGTGATATCGACTACACGAAGATTGGCCCACCTGATGATGATGAGGAGGGTTGCAATTCAGTCGACTTGGAGGAGATTATTATTGACCCTATTGTGAATGCATGTGCGGATGAACCTGATCCTCAAGAAGAAGAAGAACCTCCTCAAGAAAAAGATGAAGAACAAGAAGAAGGAAACGCTGTCAAGTCAGTTGAAGGTTCAAATGAATGTACTCGTGACATTGATGATATCAAGATAATGATGAAGCGAAAAAATAAAGAAGTCAAAGAAAAATTGGAAGTTATCGTTCGGTTGATTGCTAAGAAGAAGAAGATGGAGAGTATTGTGCGAAAACTGGAAGCTGAGACTCAGAGCAGGATTGAGAATAATGAAAAGGATACAATAGAACTCTATGAGATTGCGACTAGCGAATACACGAAAGTTTTAAAGCAGAATGAAGATTTGAAACGAATGAAGGAAGAGTTATCCTTGGAGGTCCTTGGAGAAGAAGAGATGCTCAAGCAAGGTATCAGAGACTACGAGTTTGTAAAAGATGAACATGATGAGGTGAAGGCGGAGGTCGATAAGCTAATAGAAGAGGACAAGGATTCAGCGAAACAACTCGAAAGCTTTGAAACAATCTGGAAAAAGAAAAAGGCAGAAGGTCAGAGGAGACTTGAGGACCTCTACGGTGAATACGTATCGAAGTTTGCTGAAATGGATGAATCACTCTTTCAAGTGAAGCAGCGGATGCTTCAAGTGAGTTTGGACATAGTCCTTATGGAGAGAGAGAGCCAATAACACGCTGGACTGCTGTGCTGCTTGCGATTTTGATAACAACTTGATCTGAAACGAAAAACATGATAACAAAAAACCTACACGTACCTACCAACCTACGTACCTACTAATCTGGAATCAATCAAGATAATCATTCACTATAGGAAAGCGTATGTAATCGTAGGATCAGTGTATTACAATTAATCCTTACAACATTAAGTCAAGGGTAAACCATAAAAAATGTAATATGACCAGGAGTTTTGATTGGAAATATAAATACTACCATACATCTCGTATTATGACTTATTGGGTCTAATTTCTTTCTTTCAATTAATCTCTCTGTATTTTATATTATGCTTTGACATAACGCTGAAATGTCTGATGAACTATCTATATTATGGGAAAAAATAATCTATTGTGTAGCAGATAATTACTAACCATGACCATTACTGGTAAGACTAAGACTAAGAGACTAACAGACGGACAGATAGATAGACAGATAGATAGTAGATAGATAGATAGACAGAGCAATCGCATGAAGATGTTTCACCTCTTAATAAAAAGAGACCCCAAAGTTCGTGTCCCGTTCCTCTGCAACTCCTTCCTCGAAATGTATGATTTATTTTCATTTTTAATCAATGCATTTGAGTTCGAGTTAATTTCAGCCTTACTGCTAAAAGTTTGATATTTTATTAATATAACAAAATAGTAAACAGAATGTAGTGGCAGATTCCAAACTTTATTTCTCAACTTTCCAAGTTGAGTGAATGCTCTACTCAGTTATCGAATCATTTAGCATATCGAAGTGGAAAGCCACCCCCATACTTCTGATTATTTTCGTCAATCCAGTCAAGATAAAACGCAATCTCTGGATTGTGATCCATGGGTCCAGGAAATCCACAGCCTAATAAAAATCAAGTAGAAATAATACTTGAAATGTGATCTTGCTGGTATAGATGCATTGGATTGTTATTGTTGAAGTTCTTACAATTAGGCTCAGTGCAGCCAAAATGAGACAAAATGCCTGCCAAGTAAACCTCACTAGTAGTGGTGGTCACAGGAGCTCCTGCATCTCCAATACAAGCACTTATACCTCCTTCATCAGTTCCAGCACACAAAAGCGCCTCAGGAACATCTTGGCCCATAAAAGTCTCGCAATAATCGTCCGAGTATGTGTCCACAGTAATTCTCATAAGAATATCCGACATATTCAATCCATATTGTTCAGCTCCCCATCCATTCATCACAACTGGAACTGTGTGGAATATTCACATGTTAAATCATAGAGGACAAATCTCAAGCTTTTTTGAGCTTACGTGGATAGGTCTGCTGTTGCGCTCTTGGTAAAGCGATTGCCGAAATATTCTCATTAAACTCCAGTGGAGTATCCAGAAAAATCAAAGCCAAGTCATCATAGGGTGGAAAGACATAGCCAGGATGATTTACAATGAGCGAGGGAGCTCGTGACTGCTGTCCAGGAAATGGCTCTACTCTGTACAAAGTTCCAGCAACTACTTCAGTAAGATTCGGACCTCTAGGATCAGTACAAGCTCCAGCAGTGATGATGAGGTTAGGCGTTAAAATAGCTCCTCCACAGAAATGACCCAAGTTGTCGAAGTCAACTGTACGAAGGCTAACAGTGTATGGAAACTCTCGAGCTCTTGCTGCAGTACCACCTTGGACCTTTCCTAAAACGAATACATTTTTAATGCTTTTTAGTCTTAAAGACGTCCTTTGTTTATGCTTCGTTAGTCAGTTCTACCTGTAGGAGTTGACTCATTAATTCCAATGAGTCCAAAAAGGATGCTTGCAATAAGGAGTATGGAATTCATCGTTAGAAATTGCAGTGGCACGCAATTAATTACGTTCTGGGTTGGTCGTTATTCGGTGACTGCCTCCGTCCGTCTATTTAACAGACTAGATTAACTTGGTCGATATTTTAAGCATATTTTATTTGACATCATTTACTTATTACTTACATATATAGGACAAGCATTTTGATTCCACCAGATAAAACTCATACAAATGATACTCATGGGGGATTCCCGAGGTTATGGGCAGGACGTAGGTGTTCTATTTCTAGACTTTAGTGATAGGTAGAAATTATCAGTGCTAATCTCATGCATGTCATACATAGATAATGATCTTTAACTTTGACGGATTAGAAAAGAATTAACGTTATCAAAATCAAAATTACCGATTTTTCTGCTTATCACGATCCACGAGTTTGTCATGCATCCAACATGCTTAAAATGATTGATGAGCCAGTAATCTACATTGTTACTGCTTTGTATCAAGCTCTAATAGTGTTTGTTTCAGAACGATATTTGGCTAGTTGTACATTTTTGGCCTACGTGGAATTTCCAATTTACTAAACCACTAATAACAATGGCTCTTCCTGTCTCATTTCTAGCGAGATTAGCCGTTCCCCTAATCGCAGCAATCCTAGCTCTCCGGGGAGAAGCTCCAGAACACACAACTCTCTTAAAAGACGTTTTAGAATCAAGTGACCGAGTATTAAGCTCAGCAAAGGGTGAAGGAGAAGGACCAACTGAATATTACGACTACATAATTGTCGGAGCAGGAAGTGCCGGAGCAGTGCTAGCAAACAGACTAACTGCAGATGGAACGACGACCGTTCTATTGCTGGAAGCTGGAGGAGATCCAAATCCAGTTTCGGATATTCCCATGGCCATGTCTAACACTGGAGCTGCAGATATGATTCTTCCTTACATGGGTGTCAATACTTCAACGGCTTGTGTGATTAAAATGGGAGGGGTAATACGAAACATACAACTTAACGTGCTTTATATCATCTATCTTCATCCTTTTGATTCATGCTTTTACATTTTGTGTATAGACTTGTGCATTTCCACGAGGAAAGGCCTTGGGAGGTTCCAGTTCAGTAAATGGTTTAGTCTACAATCGTTGCAACTCTAAAGACTATGATAGCTGGGCTAATTTCACTGGAGATCCAATTTGGAGATTCGACAGTGTCGTCGACGCTTTCAGAGCAATCGAATCCTACCACGGATTTTATGAAGACACAGCAGGACCTAACCATGGGACGACTGGAGAACTTTACATAGGTAAATTGGAATACACTCCTGGAGTTGATATATTCTTGGGAGCAGTAGAAGAACAAGGAATTCCCGTGGGGGATCTCAACTCGGGGACGTTTCCTTATGGATTTGGAAAAGTAAGACATTGCAAAGTATCATTGATTATGTATATCATGATGGATATTAATACGAATAAGGAGCAGTGCTAATTAACATATGCGTTTAATTCACTGCATCAGATTGACTACAACGTGAAAGACGGTTTAAGACACAGTACATATCACGCTTTCCTAGAACCCATCCTTAACAGAACCAACCTAGAGATCTACCGATACGCTTGGGTCACTAAAGTTCACTTGGACACTCAAACTAAACAAGCTCTTGGAGTTACTTATGAAAGACACGGGCAACAAAGATACGTGGGAGCTAACAAAGAAGTAATTCTATCTGCAGGAGTGATCGATACGCCCAAGATCCTTATGCTCAGTGGAATCGGACCTTCTGAACATCTCAGCCAATTTGGAGTAATGTGCTCAAAATTCAATTTATTCTTGTTTTATGATTGAAAGCTTTTACTTACCATAAAACAACTATTTGAAAAGATTCCAACAATTCTCGACCTTCCTGTTGGAAACTATCTTCAAGAACACTTGGGTGTAGTTGGTCCTGAATTTACAATCAACACAACTCTTGGACTAATAGATCCCTTCACACCTGAGAACATTGAAGAATACGCAATCAATGGAACTGGACCATTGCTTATGATTCCATGGTGGGGTCGATACGTCTCACATTTGGCAATGGGTTACATTCCCAGTAAAACAATGAACGACCCAACATGGCCTGATATTCACGTTTACATTAACGAAGAACTTTATGCTGAAGAAGGGAAACAACCTGAGGAAACAATCTTCCCAGAAGTAGAATTAGTTAGAACTGATCAAGTTGGAACCATCCGATTGGCTTCAACTGATCCCAAAGACTCTCCGATAATTGATCCGCATTTCTACGAAGCTCCTACAGATCTGGATAGACATGTTGAAGGTTTTCAAAGCATTTTTTAAATAGAGGATTCATTTTCCAGGATGTTTTTATGATTTAAATTAAAACCATTTTTAGGGCTGGAATTCATGGTAGACTTCTTCCTGAATTCTCCTACTTATCAAAAGCTAGGAATCCGGTGGAGTGACCGTGCAAAACCAATCGAACAATGTAGCCAATATGAATTCGCATCGCATGACTATTGGAAATGCTACGTCCCATTAATGTCAACCACAGCATTGCATCCAACATCTACTTGTAGAATGGGACCGAACAGTTCTGTTGCTGTTGTAGATTCCAAACTGAGGTAAATATGGTTAATAGGTGGAATCCATTTTATAATAACTAACAATAAGACATGATTTTTAAAAAAAACATGGGTGTGGTTTCAGAGTTTTCGGAGCAACTGGCTTGAGGGTTATCGATTCGTCTGTCATTCCATTTGTTCCAAATGGAAATACAAATTTACCTTCAATGATGGTAGGCGAAATGGGGGCGAGAATTATTTTAGGGACTGTGTAGCATTTCATAAATGTCCCTTCATTTGAAAGTTAAATTTGAAAGTTCAAATTATTTGAGTTTTAAAACTGTGTAGACAATTAACCGTTTTGAGACTGTCGTATCGATCCAAGTTGAATAAAATCAACCTACCAGATTGGTTTAAACATGATTATGTTGTTATCATTTGTTTCTTGCATGTCATGCATAAAACATGAATTTATTTTAGCATGACGCTTTATGGCTTTATACTATTTAGACTAAAAATTTTGTTTACCAAAAAGCAACATTCGCTTAAATTCGTGTCATATTGCGGACAAAAGAGCAATTAGACCCAGAAAAGAATTGCACTTTAGATTGAACCAACTCAAATATATTTACTTGTACATGATGTATTAACTCATATCAGATCAAGCATTGAAAATTAACATTTTACATATTGCCTAACCTCCCCTACCTTACATATACAGGGCGAGTTGCGTAAATAGGACACATTTTGACATCTTATAACTCATTTTTGTGCATTTATTGGGCATTTATTGGGCATTTATTGGGCATTTATTGGGTTTTTTTTGGGCATTTGTTGGGCATTTATTGGGCATTTGTTGGGCATTTATTGGGCATTTATTGGGCATTTATTGGGCATTTATTGGGC
>Ga0194135_10002415_pt1 | contig 11337 bp, 9 predicted proteins | sample LitLau_LLRF_2013_FD_134024 | JGI IMG/M metagenome (GOLD analysis project Ga0194135, IMG submission 134024) | Freshwater sediment microbial communities in response to fracking from North America - Little Laurel Run_MetaG_LLRF_2013 (version 2) | ecosystem: Environmental > Aquatic > Freshwater >... | reverse complement strand
GTAAAAGGTCCGAATATTTAATAAAAATATAAAAATATTTAATATTTAAAAAAAACATTTTTAGCATCTCTGCTCATGACTTATACATTTTCATTTTTTTAAAGATCGTAACCGTTTTCCGGAATATACTATTCCAACTCCAAAGTTGATTCATGAATACTGGAGAAAAAAGAAAGTGAAAAGACACTAAAAAACTTTGCAACTTTTATCATCTCATCTGTTTCTTGTATATAACAACTGGGATTGCATCAGAAAATAGTTCTATAGTTGATTTCGAATGACATATTTTTGTAAAGTGCGGTTAGTTAGAACTAAGTGATACAGCGAGTTGTCTTTCTTCGCCAGTTATACTGACAAATATTATCAATTTAAAAATTATTCTCCACGTAGAAGAAACACACGACTCCAGTTCATGCATAAGTTCCATCTCTTAGAAAATTCATCACATCAGCTCAGAAATACTGATGTGCAAGGCTGATACCCGGCAACGTGTAATGCTCATGTCATTGTGGCGTCTGGTGAAGCTACAAGGGATATTTAAAAAAAGTTTCTCATATTTCCTCAAGAACTGACTGAAAATATTGGAACTCTATTTAACATCATTCTTTGCATGATATTTGGTATACCAAATTTTGAAGAAAGTAATAAGCCTTGGCACTGATGTTGGTACGGCAGCAGATGTAATTGTCTGCTATTCGGCTTGTTAGTGGGAGGAGTTTGGAAAACAGAAAAAAGAGAAAAACTCAAAAAGGGACCTAAACTGCAAAAAGTTAACACTATTCCTTATGTCCCTTTTTTTAAACTCACAAATATCTTTGAAACGGGTGAGAATTTTAAAAATCCAGTCAAATAAATCGTGATCCCCACCCGAAAATACGTCTAGTGAGAAGGTTTTAATGACTTGACCTTCAACTTCCTAGCATCTTTTTTTGATCGGAAAATTTCTTCCATAAGAATCTAATGCAAGTCTTTTCTTGTTTAAGTCCCTTTTTGACTTTTTTTCATATTTGCGCTCCTGTTTTCTCGTAGTTCCTCCCTTACTCCTCCTCCTACCAACAAGCCGAATGGATTGTCAAATTGGTAGAGGGAATAAAGACGCATCGCTATTGTTTTTTCCCCGATGGTGCGTGGTTAACCTTAACAAGGGTTTCCTGCATTTAGTAACTGTAGAATCGGCGACGGGTTTCGATGTATACTCCACCGAACTACTGGGAGGTTGCTGATGTCAAAAACGAGAACGAGAGTTACGTGGGATTCAAGAAATGGATCAGATAATTCTCTTGCGATAACTTCAATAAATGCCAGCCCACTTTGTAACTGGTCAACATCATCCTGATCAAAAGAGACAAATGAAAGTGCTCCCGTTCCAGGGTTAATTGTCACGAAGCTTCCATGTTTCCCAGTGGTGTGGTATCTAAATGCTGAACCGTCGGGGTCAATCGCCTTAATCGGAGCATGTCTAGCTGCATGAAAGGAACCATAAAAACAATGCATTCAGAATAGTTCTTACGAGCAATAAATGAATCCATTTACATTGACATGTGTTCCCACTGATTGAAGCGACGGATAAGCAGATTCTTATTCCGATTTGATACGACTGTGATCCCAAATGCGCATGTTGCGGTGAGATTTAGTACAGAAACCGAAGATGCCGCTATAGAATCTGAAATCCTCGTCAAAGAAGGCAGCCCAAAGGATCTGGCTGTAGCCAGATGCAAGTCGTGCAAGTCGTAAGATTGTACGAAGATGCAAAGGAAGAAAGAATTCCATGAAGTGTCAATTTGGAAGCTGGGATGCTTCTCTCGAGAAGTGGAAGTGGTCAGTTCAAGTGGTTCCGGAAGATGAACTATGGAGTAAGGGAAAATCCAAATTCTTTTTTATCAACTTAATGATTGGCATGCATTCCACCAATGTCGGTTGAACAAACATGTGTCGTCGTGAAATTTCAAATCCCTTTCAATTAATGGCTATTTCGATCAGACTTATCCTATTGAGACCAACACGTAAACTGATTGGAAGAACACTTACTGATAATTATATGGCACGATAGTGTGCAGCTCCAAATTCATCGCTCCCACAACATATCGAGACTAATTGGATTAACAAATTGACAAAGTACGTAAATGGGATGTTTATTGTTTACCTAATCTTAAAAAAATGGGACTTACAAGTTTAGTGAAAGCGGACAATGAATTCATCCTGTTTCCTTTTGGTAAAATAATCTAGTACTAACTAACTAAGTATCCTTTTCTTTCTTTACGTTTTTTTTTTACTGTTTTTGTCTAGAGGCGTATAGAGTCGATTCATTAGGAAGAATAATTACATGCTACACAGGGTCCACTAAAATATATTTAGTGAATAAGCTGTAACTCAAACTACAACCCTTGTTATTTCACTACAGGAAAATAAAATAAAAGCAAGCACCAGATTCCATTTTAAACTAAAAGAGAAATGAAATTAAATACGGAGAGGCCGGCATTTGATATCTTCAAGCCCAGTCGCTCCTGTCACATATTTCCATTTCTCCCTTTGCGTGTGTAAAGTATTTTATTCGTAAGGGGAGTTAGTAAATTGTGATGATGACCGGATTTTTGGAGAGCCCCCTGTAGCTTCGAAAACTTCAACTGTGTGGAGACTGAATGGACCGGTGGAGAGACCTTTTGTTGACAATAGGACGTAATTTTTGAAAAGGGAAAGGAAAGAATTGAATTGGTTTTGGAGGGGTACCTTTATTTATCAGTAGACAAATGAATGGAGAGCTTCTGCCGTTCCCCTTTGGAAAAAAGTGCGTCATATGAATAGCGTGGGAATTCTGGGGGTCTTTATTTCGTTTACGGCGTCCAGTGCAGTGGCGTGAAGCATTTTTGAATAAAGAGGACAAAAAAAACTGCAGCCCTTTCGCTTTCCCATATTTTCACGAAATTCTTGAAGCAAAAATTACGGGATTATTTTAATCATTTAGGAGTTGCAGTGACGGAATATCTTACTCAAACATTAACTTACATAAGCTCGTCCCCAGTTTAATGGATTTTTAATTGAATGTTGCATACCTCGAGTGGTGACAAGAATAGAAATTAAAAAAAAAACCAGTTGAGGGAGACTTGGCGAGTCAATTTCCTTAGCCGATCGCGCCAATACCCGTGAGTTAGTTTCGCTGTAGTTAATAATGGGGCCTGACTACTTCAAAAAGCTGCCCATTTTTATATTTATCATCCAGAAAAACTTTTATTTAAATGGAAATAACCCGACTCCTGATTTGTGTCCATAATATTAATTTGAATTTCGAAACTTCGAATTGATTGTAATTGTAATCCAAAAACGCATTAAGGAAAATCAAAAACTATTTTTTTAAAGAATGTTTACAATCATATAAGTTTCGTAAAGAACTTGAGTCGAACTCACAATCGTTCGACAATCGGAAAGAATTTGGCGTGGGTGGTCTTTCTTTTTTCTTGACATATAGAGACTGCCGTTTGATTGGTTACTGAATTCAGCGATACAGTTGAATAAATCTTAATTGAAAATTGAAATTAAACAGAAGCGTAGAGGGGGTGGAGTGGAGTGCAGTGAAGTAGATTAAGATACATCAAAATAAAATTATTATTTTCATAAACTGAAAGTTATAGAACGAATAAAGGCTTCCTAAATTTTTACGACGCCTCAAAATTTATGAAAAAGGGATGTAACCTGATCTACATGGATTTGGTCAATTTTATTTATCTACACAGCAGAAATCAAAACTCGGGTAATTGACTTATTATTCTTAATTCTGAATAGTTACAATAAGGCAACCACGTGTTTATGGGACTCGAAAGTCCGAACTACCCAGCAACAAAAATGCCCTAACATGGTTCAATATTCGCATTACCATGAACACGCCACTGCAGCGTCCTGAATTAAAAACGAAACACGGGTCCGGGAATCAAACAGAAGACCAAGAGCGTCCTCTAAAAGCATCATTCTCTGAGTGCGTTTCCTTGTATCCAGAAATCTAATACCCTATCGTTGCAAAATCTTCAGTTTACCATTTTCCTTCCTAAAATCCTTTAATTTAACTGAATTCATCAAAGCGACGATGAAATTGAAGGTAAATCAATCATTATCAGTTTACAGCTTGACCTAGGATGCTTCTTTGCTTCAATTAAAAGATCAAATGCGCGACGCTTAGATTTTTGGACACGACTTAATTCTTTTTCTAACTACAATCGTTAAGCAAGTGATCTTGTCATGACCGCCAGTGTAGACCACGGATGAAAAAATTCTGTGGCTTTTACAAGCATAAATCGAGGTCGCGCACAAAGACTTGATATTTTAATCACAGAATGGGGATTTAGGTGTAAACAATGTTCAAATTGAAATGAAATAGTAATTGTGAGATGATCCATTCATGCTGAATTCATTGTCTGACGTTTGATTCCCAAATGATCACTAAGATGGACATAAAAAACACAGCAGGGGCGGAGGATAACAATTAATTCATTCCGCAGAAAACACGGATAAAAAATGAAGTTTCTGTTTTGATGCAGAAGACCACTTAAGAAAAATGTGCTCACAGAAATTTTATTCGAAACCACATATTGTTTTCCTTTTAAAAGACAACTCATTATCTTCCTTATCTTTTCAAAATGAGCAAACTCAATATTCGCCCTGTTAGTACCTGGGCTAAAATCTTAAAGTTTTGAATTTGTAATATTTCCAAAACACTACATAAAACTCAGTTTTGAAGGAAAAAAGAAGGGCACAAAAATTTGAATATTTTCACTTAGTTTATTAAATTTAATATTCCACTTTCACAGGCGGATCTTATTCAATAAAGAATGAGAGATGGAAATGAGGCGCTCACTCACAGGAATCAAGTTGAGTATGAAGATTCCAGATTAACATAATGATTAACAAAACTTCTAATTTTAATTCAGGTAAAAACGTTCATTTTTGATTGAAATATTATGCCAGGAATCAATTAGCTGAAACCCAATCGCTCGAAACTTATTTTGCTATTATATGAATATGACAAAAAACAGGAAAGGTCAACTTGGTGGTAAGAAAGTTTAGTCGTTGAAAATGTTTGCATTTAAATTTTTGCGGAACCCCCAAATTAAATTTTATTGGATCGTAAACCATTTATAACTGAGACAAAAACTAAAACTAGGAGCATGCTCCAATCAATACAAATGTTTACTCATTTCCTCCTTTTTTTAATGTAGTTTGCAAGACTGTTGAGAAGAAAAAATGCTTGGATGTTTTCAAAGTAGGAAACGCTCGTTCCGGCTCAGTGCCACTGAGCATCAAGTAATTGCATTTTCGATGCAACTCCTGAACTAAAGGTACCAGTTTACTAACAACAAAGTACTTGGAGATTCGAATGGTTAATGCAAGAGGAAATAAGAACAAAAGAAATGTCACGGAAATTGAAAACCAAAGACGTTAAAGTGGGACGGATAAGTGAAGAGGGAATCGGAATTTGATTTTAAAATATTTCTTATGAAACAACAGCAAGCTCCTCCGTGGCGGACAAATAAGTAATCACTTCACTTTAAAAATGCGTACATGGTCTCCTACATACGTCTTAATTTGCTTATGTACGACTCTTTGTGTTCGCAGTTATTTCGGCATCACTTTTCGTTGGCTTTAATGGAATTTTAAGATGGTTAATTCCCGCTCGCCGAAAGCCAAACACTTCAGTCTGCATCATCACCATCTTAATTCACCCTCTGCAAACCACAAGGTAGAAAACTAACTTAAACAGGACTGTATTAATTAGTTTCTTTCAATTATGAATATGCTAGTCATAGACTGATACGTTATAATGTTCCTCCCGGCTGAGATAATGAAACTCGGATATGGAAAGATTATTGCGGCTAGCGTCTGAATACTCCCCGTTCGAATCTACGTGGAGGATATTCAGGGCCGAGAAGGTTGGCTTAAATTTTCCAAATCTTATCATGTGTGATTTTAAATAATATTCGGATAAGAGAACGACTGCACCATTCAATCCTCTTTCCGTCTCTAGACGTTAACGAGTAGGCAAAAGAACGCATGGGTTGCTCGAATTTGCTCTTTACATGTTCAGGTTAGGTTAGGTTAAAAAGAGCAAGTCGACCAAATCAGGCGTTCCTCTGCCGACTCTTTAACGTCTCGTTTTCCGTCAGGTTCTTTACCCTTTTGTCCTTGACCACTTGAACTCTGACCCTATTAAAAAAGAAAGCACAATCCAAGGTGAACCTCCTCCTAGTGAAACCGTGAGATATGTCAAGGGAATAAAATTTCATACACATGTTACGAAAAATTTCAAACATGTCTACACGGATCAATGTCTTGAGATGGATAGAAATTGCACGGTAGCCGAGAAATGAATAGATATTAAACTTGTCTTTAATCATTCGAGCAGTTTCCTCAGAATTACGAGCAAAACGCCTATCATGGAATGTAGTGCCGAGCAAGTAGTAGAATGCAACTTTGCTTCTTGCTAGCATGGGCGGAAAATCTTGAGATGAAATTAATTCTTGAATCTCTGCGAGTCCCCTTGCCTGTTTAATTTGCACCCATAAGTGTAAACTCTTTACCCGCCTGTCTCATTTCATTTGCTTAATCCCAAAAGCTCCTGTCTATTTGAGAGGTCGACTGCAAAATTTGAATTCCCAACGGAGTCAAATTGCATTCTACATTCCTCTGCTATTTGATTTTTATGCTCCGCCTTTAAAATGTACGCACAGAAACAGTAAGATGGTGTGACAATTGGGTTCAACAGCCCTTGCGTATACCTCAAATGTGGGGAAGGGAATGTGTGTCCTTTTCCTTTTGGAACTATAACATCGCCAATTAAAATGAACAATTTGTCCGAGCTATCTACGGAAAAGTCGGAATCTGTCTCACACATGTAATTCAAATTGGTAATTACATATGACGCGCATTATATGACACACGAAAGCATCCACTATAAACGACTCGTGACCAACACTAACCCGATTTGAGCTGGTTGGGACCTTTCGTTTTCTTATTCCGGTGCCAAATTGAATTAGTGTAAAACAAAATAGTAATTTTACTCCAATGACGTCATATTGGGGGGATTCTGTTCGATAAGGGGTCAGTCTCCCAGAAATTCCAAAAGATCCGCTAGGATGTTAAAATGCTCAGTTGCGTGTAGAAGAACGAAACCATTACTCGAGGTTGGTAGTAGCACCCCCGTATCCAACTTGGCCACAATTTGAGTCGTGCATATCCATGGAATTTTACAAATCCAAACAACAAACAAGGTAGCGTCTTACTCGCTCTCTTTGTGGCAGTCGAAATGATACGTTGTCGTAAATTCTCTGTTACAATATGTACACGAAAACAATATGAAAAGCAATTTGTTTGTATATTTCTTTTTATTTCAAATTCCAAGAGATAACAAGAACGGCTCTACCTTTCTCTGACGAAGGGTTTTTCTTTTTTTTGCAAGGGGGTGGGGCAAGGGAAGTCGACGGTTGCTCATCATTAATCATTGTACAACTGGACGAGGTATAAATTTTCTGATGAAGAGTTGGTTGCTTCGACTGCAATTCAAAACGGTAATCCAACCAAAATTTCCGATAGGGGAGGACAATTTCAGTGTCCAATAGTGGAGGATCCGGCAGAAAGAAATCTAATAAAAGAAAAGGTTTAGAATCTTACCGATTGAGTAGTAAAATATTAAAGAAATTCCAGATAGGAAGGATTGCAGAGTGTTTAAAGATTCTGGATTTTCCAAACGCCTGACAAACATACAATTCGTTCCGAATAATGATGCTAGTGAAGCATTTTTTATACTGTCCTGATACAAAAATGAAGAAAAACGTATCTCAGCCGATTCGAACAAAAATGAGTTGGGCCGAGGCGGGGTTGACTCGCGTAATAGTACAGGGAACACAATTGATCGTGTTGAATTGGGAAACAAGCGTCCAAATCCACGATAAAGTTAAAAATTCTCCACCTTATGGTTCAACAGCAAGTACTATTGATGAGCGTGTAGGGTTCGTTCGTTCGTTCGTTCGTTCGTATTTTACGCGGTTGGCACAATAGTGAGTTGTACCTAGTCGAGGTTGACTTGCGAAATAATAGAGGTAGCCGGAAGACGTTTTTAAAGAAAGGAACTTGCCAGGATTTCTTTCCTTTCACTTACTTTTCTTACTATAATCGATTTCGTGTTTTCGATTTGGGAGTTTATTACGAGGGGCCAGATTCCTCCTTGTCTGTACTCATGATATATTGCGTCTAGTTGCGAGCTTTCTGACCGTAAAATATGTCGATTCGACCACGAATCCAAAACATATCGCAGCCAAAACTCCTAAAAGTAAACTAGTCTGAATGAAAAGTAAGCAACGGAAGGGTGAGAGGTGAGAGCCGGAGAACGTGAAAAGTAGAGGAAACGGAAAAGGATAATAGAGAATATAAACTTACCAATCGAGCAATATAGGACAAGAGGAATTCCACTGGGAAGATATTTGATGGCAATGACGAATTCTGGATTTTTCATCAGTTTCACTAGCGTTGAATTAGTTTGAAAACAACATTGAAAATGTTGGACGTCGGACACTGTCTTGGTAGGAGTCTTCACATTCCAGCAGTTCTGAGGCAAATATTATGATCAGCGTGTTGGGCTCAAAAAGTATTTCGGTTTATTCGAACAGAAGTTGGACTGGGTTGGTTAAATCTATAGAAGAGAAAACCCTTTGAAACGGCAGCGATGCAGCGTCAATGAGTTGTTTCTTGTATCTCAACTCGTCTTCTTCTTTTTCTACAGAATTAAATTGTGAATTTCATGGTTTAGGTTAGGGTCGATTTTTCTACATTAAATAAATTGCTACCCTGGCCAGTACGAGCTGACATAGTGAGACACTGTATAAACACCTAGATTAAAAGCTTCGTTTTGGGATTGGGGGAGATTTTGTCCACTTTACCGACAAACGGAGAATGAGTTTAGATTTCCAAATGCACTTTCACTTTGAAGGCCTAAGAGCGTAAAACTTTCAATTTGCCACAAATTGGTTTTTGATATATGAAGCATTGCTTGACTTTCTTCAGACACTTGGCACACGACGTAAAGTGACAGAATGGTAGTATAAGAACCGCTGAAGGTTCCGTAAAACAGATTTTATAATTTATTTCTTCATCTAAAAGATCCAGTTCCAGCTTAGGTTGAGTGAGTCGGGTTCGAAGAAAGTTGGAATATTTCTTTTCGGCATTTAGTCTTTTAATTTTGGCGTTTTCCGTTTCCAACTTTTTCTCCAGTTTCTTGATGACGGTGAGTCCATCCTGCATGGAGTTGAAAGCAACTGAGGAGTTGGACTTGGGAAATGCTTTCAAGAATGACACACTTTGTGGGCGCTGCAGAACTATGGATTCAAATCAATGCTGAGTTTATTAATCTTCGGGAGGCTAAGGTCAAAGTTCCAATATCTTTTATGTGTTTGCTTTCAGGTAGGATTCCGAAAGTAATACTCTTTTGACAATGTTTATTACACTCGCCTCTGTAACAAACTCGACTGATACCCTACCAAAGAAACAAGCTGCGTAGAGGGTATAACGGCTGCCCGTGTAAACATTGGATGGGTCGAGACTCTCGACTCGAGAGCATAGGATTCAATCGATTTAGTTCGAAAAAATTCCGACATGTCTGGGAAGATAAAATTTTTCCCTTGACTGGTGGAAACAACGTGATAATCTCCAAAAGTACGAATCTCGACCTTTTCTAAAATATTTCAAGCGTTGAGAGTATTTCAGAGTTCAAGCCACCCTCTCTCAAATCTCAATTATGGTATCGAGCAAATAAAAGAACGTTTTTACTTCTAGCTATTATTATCAGGAATTTTTGGTTAGAAACGAGAGGTAACGCTTCTGCAACTCCGGAAGACGCCAACAATGGAAAATATTTACCAACACTTTTAATTTTGTTTGCCAAATTCTAGAATATACTATCTATTCGTGGAAAAGTTGATGATTCTCAAGATGCTGTTCATAATTGACCATACGATGTGCCCCCCCCTGACGCGACAGCGCCGTCGAAGAAGATACTTTACCTCCTTTTAAGCCTTTCACAATAAAGCGAAAGTCTACCCCGTTCTTTTCTGCTGAAAAAAATACTGCTGTAAGGCGACGTGGTTGACGAGCACGGATGTTACAGATTGAACACAAGATCATTTGCTGCCACGTCTTACTTGTTAGAACAATCGCATTCATATACGAATGATTGTAGTGCGGTTAGCTCGCGTCTCCCTGTAATGTCATGTTGTTGGAATCTACGGGAACAACATGTACAATGCATACTAGCCTCACAAAATTGTTTTTCTTCCTCAGTGAGGCTAGTCGGCTTGCTTTTTTCCTTGATCACCATGAGCCACTTGTCCGACAGTCTCAATGCTTCATTCAATAAATGACGCATTGGTTTTCTTCCGTAATAGGATGAAAAGTCGCAGATTCCATCCGGAGTCAGAACTAGAATAGAATATCCTACCACAACCTGTTTGGCTCTTCACTGATTTTACTTTCCCTGATTTTGTGTAAAGTAATGTAGAGAATGTGACTCTTTCTGAGGGTAAACTCGGGACGATCAAATTTGTAATATTTCTTTTTAGGAACCAAATTTCTTGGGGTGTTATGTACAAGACCATTGTAGTTATAAAAAGTGTGATTGCTAAGAAATCCTTTCCTGCAGCCTTTGTAGAATGATTTACAATCTGGCTGGTGTCTGAAACGGAAAGCTTTCATCGATTCAATCAGGATGAAGTGACCATTCCCGTCCAAGCTTTGGTCGTAGAGAAGGTCGATATGAAATTTACAATTCTTACACCATTGGCATTTGATTTGAACCTTGTTATTTCAGAAAGAACAAACCGTAATTCCTATGGTGTCGTTGGACGATTCTAAGGCATTCAATTCTAAAAGTGTGACGAGTTCGCCTCGTAAAAAGTGAGAGTAAATTGCAAAATTCACAATTTCCCTTTTTCTTGCTTGGTCTGAAATGTTCTTTCTTTTTGCGTCCCTTTAGGCTATCACTTGGTCAGGTTAGGTTTAGCCCATTTAAGATACAATGGTGAAAGCAGAGCGGAAATTATTCCTGATGGTTAAATATTCTTTTTCTCTTTCTTAAATTACTGTGGAGAGAATGCATTCTAACTCTACCAGTCGGAACTACCAGATCCCCGATTTATATATACAGTAAGTTTAGGGTATCTACGCTAAAGTCACTTGAAGTTTCACAGAGGAAATTTAAGTTTGTGATGACGTAAGACGCACAACTAACTAGCGCCTCCATTATCAATGACTTATGACGCACGCAAAGCCACGTGGGACAGATGGTACGTTGTATTTACTAATCCC
>Ga0194135_10002414_pt1 | contig 11339 bp, 10 predicted proteins | sample LitLau_LLRF_2013_FD_134024 | JGI IMG/M metagenome (GOLD analysis project Ga0194135, IMG submission 134024) | Freshwater sediment microbial communities in response to fracking from North America - Little Laurel Run_MetaG_LLRF_2013 (version 2) | ecosystem: Environmental > Aquatic > Freshwater >... | reverse complement strand
TCATAGGACTCTCCTGCCCACCTTCGGCACCTTCTAAATTAATGTCTTCAAGAATCACCTCCTCCTCTTTTACCGAGATATCATCTCCAATTTCACTTGTAGTACGGCTGGATTGATCGCTGCTTGCCGAGATACGGCTATCGTGAGACCGGAGGGATAGCCGTGTGAAACTGCATCTGGTTTGAGACAGAGAGGGATTTGAATTTCGCGGTTGGGTTTTTGCAGATAGGGGCACGCTGAGACTTGAATTATGACATTATGAGACAGTTTCATGAATATGTGACATGCATGAAAAATGCATTTCGTACTATTGCAAGCTTAATGAGCAAAATGCCTAAAATGCATTTGAAAAAAATAGAAGAAAATGCATTTTGATGGTTTTTCAATCTGTGTAATCAATATTAAACTTGTTATATTATATAGGTTCATGATTTGATAGTTATATTGAGAATAACATACATGAGTAAGCGTGAGAGAGATTGGTCAATAAATATTTAACTGTCAGTCTTATCCATAAAAAAGCCATACAAAATTGCATGACAACATTTGTTACAAGATTTTTACTGCTAATTATAAAAATCCGGGCTAACCACTCTAAAATCATTATAAATTAATATTAATTGCACACTTAAAGATACTATTCATATTAGGTATTTTCTTATTGAATAATAGGAATTTATTAGAAAAGTATATTTGTAATAAGCATTACTGTTTTGCTAATTTCTCAAATCATATAATACACAGTTTTGTGCCTGTTAAGATGGTCCTAAGAGTACCTCAAGTTCCCATAGACATTTCGAAAATTAGGGCTTTGTAACTCATGCAAGAATCTGAACACACAAATACAAAATAAACCGCATTTTAAGGACTTTAAAACATTTTGAAATCTGAAGCTGCACCAATCTAAGAATAAAAGTACTACTACTAATTTTACTAATAATACCAAATTTAAAAAATATTCTTGGGTGGCAGAATCATTTTTAATCGCATATAGAAGAGTTTCCAAAAAATAGATTTAAAATCTATTCAGCCGTTCCAAACTTATTCCAAATAAAAACTTGACACAACTTATGACGGAAATAAAGAAAGGAAGTATTAGAATCCAGAGAAAGTAAATAATGCTAAGTAAAGCTGTATATTTGCTTTTTGGTATTCATCTTGAGAATGAATGATTATATTTTGGTGCAACTAATCCATGCTAAGTCTTCATAGTGTGTTTATGCTACAATGCCGAGCAGCTGTCATATCAAGCAGCATCTGTAGCTTCACTAATATAAGCACACTATAATGAGACAAATTTTAAGCATACATATAAGTTTTAGGTACAAGATAAAGATTACACAGAAGACTTAAACAAAGAGCCATTAGTCATTAGTCTCTTCTCGTCCCAAAGCCTGGACTCTCGCTAAGCTATGAATCAGTTTCGCTTCTGACTTCATATCATTGAAACCTTTTTTACAATTATTGGTACAAGCTTCACTACAAAAAATAAATATCCAAACACACAGCACTGTCCGACTCTGGAAACTATCTTTCGCAATAAACCATGAAGTCTTACGGTAATGTATTTTTGTATTACAAATTCCTTTTTAAAGCATACATGAATGCATAAAGCAAACCTCATCATGAAGCAAATAATTCTACACAAGCTGAATCAGAAACTTAACGTAGCTTAATGTCGATTGTTAAATGATATGTCTGTTAGACTTCATTTTAACAAAATAAACTAATGTGTTCATATCATTGCCAATTTATAAACCCCCCATAAATTTTTGATTCTGAACTGCTAAATTTTAGGAGCAGGTACACAGCCCACGTTTCGAAGGAAGGTGTTTGTGATTATGCTAATGGCAATCTTCGCTTGTCTTTATCCAAAAACTGTTGAACCGTCCCTGATGCTTACGAAGCAGCCAGTTTTGTGGAGGACATCTGAAACACCGATTACCGAAGGTAACTATGAAGTGCACCTTCTAATAAAGCTTGAATCGCCTTGCTTCATGATCACAAATGAGACGGTGCACCCTGAATTTTTTGATGAAAGCATTGCCATCTGCAATTATCTTTACCATACACATTTCATCCAACCTATGGAAACGATGTGCCCCGACCCCGATAATGTACCCATGACTGGTATAAAAGATCGTATAATCGATGACAGATTTGTATGGATGGTTGTGATATATGGTGTGATTGCTGTGGCAATAGTTACGGGAGTAGCTTTAGGCATATCAGCCCAAACAACTGCTAGTATTGCTTTGTCCGAAACAAAAACATTAGGAGAAAGGCTTGATGACACAGAAAAGATTTTAATGCAGAAAGTCAAAGAACTGAAGCTCACCAGCCAAGCTATCTCAGTTCTGCAGCATAATTTCAAAGTAATGAGTCGAAGAGTGGATTCATTTGAAGCAGATCAGTTGTTTTTGAAGAGAAAACTACCAATCACATCATTCACAATCGCAACTATTGCGTCTCGACTAAACGACGGTCACCTTATCATTCTTGAAACAACCAGATTGTGGAAGGAGAACATAATGAACCCTGCCTTTTTCGAATTTTTGAATTTCACTATTCCATGTGGGGAGACGTGTCCTATCAAACATGCAACCCCAGGTACATGCAGACTCTCAAAGGACAAAGCAATGTTGTTCATGGATTTTGAAGCAAAACACATCAGCACAACTCAAGCGTTGGTTCAAGCAGATCCGTTCACGATGATACATCGAAGTGGCAATGCTACCTGCACCTTTCTCTACGTTGGACCTCATAATGCAATTATTAATGAGGAGTGCGTGCTAGCTTTAAATGTTCCAACAAAAAACCTGATAATGTCTCCGTCTAAAATCTGTCGAGCAAATTCCACATTGCCTGATTCAGCAAAATATTTCACTCTAGGCAGATGCAAAGCTTCTACAGAGCACGATTATGATGATTTCGTTCAAATAAAACAATTCCACGACCTGAATCACATTTACTGTGCGTATAGTACGCTCAAAATTGGTACGTCCATCATGCCCTGTCCTAACGAAACATTCGCTTTACCAATATCCGCAGACTTCTTCATCAATGACAGGCACTTCAAGGGAAGTAAAATTCAGGTCAATCTTAAGGAATCTAATAATCCGTTGGTATCACTTACTACGAACATGAATTTACAGCCACAGGTTAATATCGAGCAACTGCTTCCCGACATTGACTTAAAGCTAAATGAGACGACTGAATATCGGTTCATTGCAACTAAGGAGCGACAAGTTCACTACTTTTGGCTAATCATTCTGTCCAGTTCTATTTCAGTTTTTGTGGCTTTAACTTTGGTTGGATTCATTTGTACAAGACGTGGATACACACGAGAGGTGACCCGTCTGGCAGTGCTTGCACCAACACCTTTGGATAGACAAATGGTAACACAGCATAAGAATTTACGGACTGCATATTTAGCATATATTTATCGAACACACTGTGAATACTTGAAATATATATGCAGAGACCATATTGGTTGTTATCACAACTCTAATTCAATTTACGATTTAATTACAGGTTCCTGGATCTTCTGCTCCACCTCAATGAATGGTGATGGGTTTGTCCAGGTACTTGGATTCATTCTACTCCAGATTGTTTATATTTGTTTTCATTCAACTTCAGAATGTTTACATTCATTTTCATTCAACTTCAGAACTTTAGGTTTACCGTCAACTTTTTGTTTCATTTAATTTATCAGTGTCTGAGGTGAATTCTCAGTTACAAGAGTTTTTAATTTAAGAAATTAGGTTAAAAACGAAAGTTTAAACATTAAGCTTCTTGCTCCTTAGAATGATGAAAGTATTACGTTGTGAATGATATATGCCGGTAGTTAAGATTTTGTGTATACAATTCTTCCTCATCGAACTTAACATTATATGTTTATGTTTGCATTATATGCTTTCAAATCTGTCAGTTTCAAATCCTATGAACTTTGGTATAATATCGCACATCAAGACATGACTCATGAGTCGCAAGACTTTTTATTTTAAACATTCACATTGCTTTTCTGTCTAACAATAATATACATACCGGGGGTATGTGTGAATAATTTATTCCCCAGTTTGTTTTAATTCATATGACAGGAAGGGTTGTTATATCGGTTAAGTTTATCTACAATAATTCTCAAACATATATTCCACAATCCAACGACAACTATCTTCAAGCAAGCCTAATAATATCTGTGTTCTTGTAAAATACTCAAACAAACAGTAACATCGTATGCAATCTTTGTATTTGAGATTTATTTTCCTAAGGATAAATTTTATTGAATGATTAATATATCTTTCCATCTAATTCGCCCGTCACAGTGTACGCAGTTGTTTTATTTTGTATACAATAAATAATGTACTTATACATACTTTTCGTGTACTTAATTATCTTATTCATTTAGTACGATGTTGCAGTCTTCTGACTAACACATTTAAACACACATAAGCATCAAGCATCTTTGTTAATCTAAACTTCTTCGCACATGAGATTCCTGGTCATAAGAATGCTCTTGACATTTGCATAAACGTTCAATACAATAAATGTATGTCTGCAACCCCACGTTTCAATATACAAGTAATAATTGAACTTAAGCACATCTTGTGCATCTTATTTGCGATTGCAATGCATACCCCATTAAACTACTTACACATTAATCTCCTTCATAACTGCAACTGAAGCAACACGAACAAGAAAATACGTGCAAAAACTTGTATGCTAGAGGCAACAAGTTCACAGGGCTAACTTATTTCCGTCACATCAAATATTATATTTGTCGTCTCTTCACACTGCATAACATGGCCGGTGCACACTTCTCAGGAGGAACATTTGATAGGCATAAAGTTCAGTTTCTTTATAACACACACGTACTATCACGATATAGTAAGTTGGAACCACAGCTAAAGGAATTCCAATGCAAATGTGTGCATTATTCACTCCAGGAGAAAGACTTAATCGCAATTCTTCCAACAGGATACGGTAACACTCGTTTTCATTTATGACTGTTCACCTTTGAATCTCTGGCATTTTGTAGGAAAAACTCTTGCGATGATAACAGCTACTCTCATTCATGCTCAGGTTCATTACTTACACGAGTTCATTATTGCACTTATGGATGATAGTTCTAATCTAAACTCTCTCTGTCTCACCTCTCCCGATCGCTCTCTCCCAATGTATCTCTCATCTCCCAATCACTTTCTCTCTATCCTCTCTTTCTCTCTCTCTCTCACTCTTTCTCTCTCTCACATGTCCCATTCGCTTTCTCTACATATATCTCTCCTATCCCAATCGCTTCCAATGTTTCCTTTCCCAATTCTTTTTTTCTATCTAATATGCAGATGCAAAACAAAACCTTGTTTCACTTGATACTTTCTCCTCTGGTTTCTTTGATGGAAGACATGATATGCAGATTAACAAAATGTGGAATCAATGTTAAGAAAATAGATTCGGATGCTTTATCAGGAGTTTGTAAGGAATACAAAGAGAGACCAAGTAATATGCAGTTCTGTATCACGTCGACTAACATTCCATCAGTTAGTAGTAAAACATTTTTTTTTAAGGTAATTTCTCTGGGGCGTACTTCTTACTATGCAGCCCAGAGGTTTTCCACGGGCAAAACGAAAGGGAAATGATAGCGACTCTACCAGTTGCTGCAGTTACGGTGGATGAAGGACACCTTGTGTCATTGTGGGGCCTTGACTTTCGAAAATGCTACAGCAATATTTACAGCCTTCGATCATTTCTGAAAGTGCCAATGTCCATATTTACAGCCACATGCACGCCACAACAGATGAATGACATTATAGTAAAAACAGGGATACGAAGACATCAATTGGAAAGAATAATTTTGTCCCCGGACAGGTAGTATGATATGTCACGTCAATGAAATTTAATTCAGATTTACACCTAATAATTTACGTTCCAGACCTGAGATTTTTCTCAATCTTGCTTACAACAAGAAGGATTATGGAGTACTTGATGATATCATAGCGGACTTGAATACAGGTTCCTCCAGAAAGACAATCATTTTTAGGAAGACTGTGGACAACCTTACGGATACTGTTATGCATCTGAGAGACAAAGTTCCAGACGAAGGAAGAGTTTATGCTGGAGAAAAAGTAAGAGGTCACACAATAGACATGTATAGTGGTGGCACAGGTCAGGAGACAAAGTCTAGAGTCATGAGAGATTTTTGTAGGGTTGATTCAGTTACTAAAATTCTAGTGTGTACCATTGCGTTTGGAATGGGAGTAAATATAAAAAATCTGTACAATTGCTTCATATTGGATATACCTGATGATCCATCTTTGTTAATGCAAGAAGTAGGCAGGGTGAGCAGGGATGGAAATGATGGCATTGTGACTTTGGTAGTTCCGAAAACCAGTAATAGAGATATTATTAAATGCGTTACTAGTGGTTGCATTAGGAAGAACTTATTGAGTTTGTTCTTACCTAGTACAGAACAAGTTGAAGAGAGTGATAGGAAGAGATGCACTAAATGCTTCTGTTGCTCATTTTGCAAACAAACATGCAGTGAGCACACCATGGAAGTAGCACATTGACTGTTTTTTTGATTTTGAGTGATTAATAGCTAATCAATCTTAATGTGTAATACATAGGCTCAACATTAGCTTTGAAACTATTGTAGTACTATTAGAGTTATTTTGTAAACTGAAGCCACAAAAATGGCAGGGAAAGTTTGTTATCATTGTGGTAGTTCCAATTCTAAGGAAAGGTTTTTTTCCCTTTCTTCGATTTCCAAGGACTTACCAATTCCTATTAATGATACTATGAAGTATGTTTTGTGCAACGCAAAAGTTTATGGTGGAATAAAAAACATTTTTGAAGAAACCTACACTCCCCGACTGGATAAACGATTTCTTTGCAGTGGTTGCGTCAGTGCATACAAGTCATGTTACTTGTCGCTAAAAAACCTAGCCAATAAATTACCAGGGATAGAATCTGCACAACAATCTGCTATTTCAGAACAATTTCACACCAGTTGCAGTACATCCACCAACGCAGAGGTACAGTGTGATATTGATATTCCCAAAAAGTCGGATGAGGATGAGAGAAGAAAGTCATTACTCCGTCGGATTGCAAAAACTCCAATCAGGAAGAAAATGATAAAAGCACAGCTCAGCAACAGGACGGCTACAGCTATGAGAAACACAATTAGAGCAATGATTCAGGAGGAAATGAAAATAGTGACTAAGCGCTCAGTTTTCGCGAGATCCGATGTTTCCAAATTGCCTTCTGAAGACGAGATTAACAATGAAATGTCTCACATTGCCCCGACCTCATTTGCAGCTATAAAAGGACTCTTTTACTCTACTCGGATAAAGAATCATGTGTGCCCTCCTATTACTGCTGGAATTGGGATGGCTGTGTACAGTCGAGACCACAGGAAGAACATCTTTCAAAAAGCAGTAGGACTGCAGCTGTGGAAGACACAAGCGTCACAAAAAGTAATGAAGGTAAGCAAAACTTGTACTCTAACCAGGGAAGTATTTATGATTGCAGACTTTCTGGGGGCTTCAAAAGTTTGGTTTTACATGCTCGTATCGAACCATCCTTAACCTGTTAGACAAGCAAGTTCAGCATTATGACAAAGTGGTGCTTCTTTGGCGAGAGGTTTTAAAATTATTTCCAAAAACATAGTTGATTCCTAATACATTGCAGACTCAATTGAAGACAACTTTTAATGCAATTTCACATAGGTATCTGAGTTTTTACTCAAGTTGATTGAGCATATGGAAGCTGAAGGTACTGATGGAGTTCAGTTCATGAAGTCCCATCTGTTTCCGATGGAACTTTTAGACTTCATTACAGACCACTGTCAGCCCGGCAGTAGACAAATGAGACTATTGATGAAAAGGGGATTAGCCACAGATTTTGAACTGCTCCCTTTTAGAGAGAAGTACCCGTTTCAAAATGTGGATATTAGTTTTATAGAGGATGATAAAGCGAAAACGGTTGGATATGGACCACACCTCAGAGGCAAATTCCATGGGATAAGTATTGTCTTCGACAACATTAACAAAAGAGTACTTAGGCACGAGTACTCATCAAAGCAGAAAGTGAAAGATATCAATATGGTTTCTGCCATAGTTTGTTTCAACAGGATAAGTCTTCCAGTTGAGGCAGTCGTTAAGAGTCAACCTCCTGTGTCATCCATGTCATTACCTCTGGAGACATTTCTGGTGTCTGAAGAAGACATGGCCTTGTTAGAGAGGGATATGGTGAAGGAAGTCATGAAAGTTTTGAAGACTCATTTGGAGTTTTTTAAATCTGCTACTTTGGAGAGAGATTCTCATACTTTTTCTAAGGAATCTGCATTGAAGTCTGACTATGTGAGTGAGCCCTACACAGGTTTACATTCATAAGTGACCTTACCCTAGCCATGATTCTTGTTTATTTTAATAACAAGCAACCCCTCGGGATTATCGACGCGGATGAGAATACGACTGCAGGAATGATAAAAGTTGCTGATAAACTTAGACAGTGAGTTTCTTAATTCCATCTGTTTGTAAAACTTCTGTCGGCAATATTACTTATGTGATTTGAAATGTAGATATTCACCTTCTCTACCTAATGGAAAAAAGTTGCAGATTTGTGTGCATGGCGATGGATTGAGTGCCACAAGGTAGTGTCCAGTGAGCTTTTTTAACAAGAATCGTTTATAATTTTTTGATATGTATATCGTGTTGTAGACTCACTCGATTGAAAGAACACAGAATCAACTCTCAAGTTTACTCTGAGAAGTATGCTGAGTTGATTTCTGTTCCTCAGTTGTGGCACAAACGGGCTCATCTTCTTCATGATGACTTCGGATACTTAATGAAGAATGTTACCTATGTTCTTAGCGAAGGGACTCTGCCATTCTTCAGAAGTAGATACAACCACACTCAGGTATACTGCTTGATTAGTAAACTTCTAAAACGGATTTACAATGTGTGAAGCATGTTTATATTTTTAGGTTACTACGGATGTAATGAGTCACTTCAACGAGTCGTATAAGTTTATGAGATTTGTATTGCACAGCTACATTATTGCAGCAGCTAAGCAAGAGATTGGAGAAGGAGCGTCATGCCTGAATACTAATAACAAGGAAGAAGTAACTAGGAATTTGCTTGAAGTTTCCCAAAAGATTGTTAAGTTTTGCTTCAAAAACCTTCGCCATGGAATTCAGCAAGAAATGTGAATAGTGTCTTGTTTAACGTACACAAGTAATTTCCTGACACAGTTTTCATATCTATGTAGGTACTGCATTTGTCAGTCAACTTACGACGACTCTGAGGAAGAAGCTCGCCGATACATAGGATGCTCAAACTACGAATGCAAGCATTTCCAGTGGTACCACAAGGATTGTTTGATACGCAATTTTAGAGTAGAGAAAGGTAAAACCATGTTCCGCAAACCTCCAACTCCGAAACCGAAGAGAAGGAAAAATGCAGTTCCAGAAGACACCCGTGTAGAGAAAGCAGACGAAGATTGGTTTTGTACGCAGGAGTGCGAAGAGGATATTCAAGACCGGAAATTATTGTATTCTAAAAGTGTCATGTTTTCATTTTTACTACACGAAGGATTCAGAACTGCAATTCGTGAAAACAACGGAGAGAAGTTGATGATGTACCATAGAGTACATACTCCAATGCTTGAAAATCACCACCATTGGCAATATGTAAAGAATTTTCATCGTTTGCTAGCGTTAGAAGGAGGGTGCGGATCTGAATATGTCCAGAATAGCATTAAATGGAACTCAACAGTTAATGTGAGAGGAACAAGAGGTGGAAACATAGCAATGGGTATGGCAATGTTAGTGGTAAACATTCCAGTAATAGTCATAAGAACTGTTTAATGAATTCGAACTTAGATCTGATGAACGAATTCTTCAATGGAGTCTTGAAGAAATGTTTGTTAGCCTCGGGAGGACGAATTGATGGAGCAGTGATTGAAAGGAGAAGCCAAACTTTGTCATATTCGGAAGATATGGAGGCTCTTTTCGAGGAAACATTTTTCAACGAGCGAGCATATACTTCTTCTTCACGAGATTACAATAAAGCTAAGGTGGACGTCGAAAAAGCTTCGAGTATTATAATTCGGAACAAGTTGCTCACGGAATGTGGACCTAGATCGCACGACGGTAATAAGATAAAGTGTTTTCTACTAGTTTTTACACATATTCCGAATACGAATTTTTGCAATAATAGGATTTGCTGACTTCAATTATGGGTCATGCTATGTGGAGAACATTTTTACGCTTCGCAAAGCTCTAAATAAACATTCCAGGCACATGGATAGAATCACAAACTTCACCGAAGAAGACAGGGTGTTTTACGAGGAACCTGAGGACGACATGGAGGAAGAGTCTCAAGAAGATGATAGGTAGTCAGTTGGCAGTTTTTAATAAATGGATGTAGATTATGGAAATTATAGCTACTGACAAATTTTATTTACTACACTAAGCTTTTTGGGCTATATTACGCATTTTAAAAAAATCATGACAATTATGAATATTTTACGTACAACATGAAAATAATATATTTAATTAAACTATCAATTAACATCCATTTCAAAAACATATTGTTGAAACAAGCTGTTTGTAGAATTTCGGGTTTGCAATAATTGCTGTAGTTGCTAATAGATCAACGAAGTTATGTAAAACTGCACTTGAATTACGTACTGTCTTGTAGTGTTCTTAAAAGTTACAATGTGACCTTACTTATCATTATTCTGAATTCTACATGAAATTGCTATTTGCCGTATGCTGCAGTACTGTTAGATAATTTCATCAGTTGTCATGCTTTGAGAGTATATACCCCTTATATTGTCTTTAAAAATAAAAGTCTTAAAATTTTAGTAGATTTCAAATACAAAATTCGAAATTTTGCTGTTATGTAATTTCTAAGTGACTATCACCCTCAAATATTACAGCAATGCATTAATTTATTACTATCATGATAAGCATATTACTATTATATGTATGCATATGATACACTGCTGTTTGGGAATATTCATAATTCATATTAAAAATACTTTGTAAGTAGTGTGGGGTGAAGGTGAGACTCAAGTTGAGTGATTTGAGACTGTCATAGAGTTGTATCCTCCCGAATTTCAGGAGGATGCCGTTTAGCCAATGTTGAGGGTGTGAAGGGAAATTCAGTTTCACACGGCTATCCCTCCGGTCTCACGATAGCCGTATCTCGGCAACCGGCTGGCCGATTTTAACTAGCTCTGTCATCTGAGAGAAGATTGAAGAATCAGTTGCTCTGAAATCGCCAAGGAAGAAGACGTGACTTTCGGTGAGAAATATAAATTTTTATTCGAAAATT
>Ga0194135_10002413_pt1 | contig 11341 bp, 4 predicted proteins | sample LitLau_LLRF_2013_FD_134024 | JGI IMG/M metagenome (GOLD analysis project Ga0194135, IMG submission 134024) | Freshwater sediment microbial communities in response to fracking from North America - Little Laurel Run_MetaG_LLRF_2013 (version 2) | ecosystem: Environmental > Aquatic > Freshwater >... | reverse complement strand
TTTGTAATGACAAATTAAAGTTAGGACCACAGCAGAGCTCTCGTGTTTGTGTACTCAGAGTAACAAGGACCAGCGAGAGCTTCACTCACTTCCGATCGGATGTAAGATCGCACATTTTCACAAATTATGGCTCAGCCGCTTTGTCAGATCTACAAACCTGATGTCGTCAAATCCTGTTAAGTTGCAGCTTAAACGACAAATTCTTCATGTGTCTTCTTCAAGGCATATCTTGCATAAAACTACACACTACCTTTATAAGGATGGTGGCGTTATAACTTCTGAATACCATTGGCCTCCATGTCATCCAAAGTTTCGTTGAATTTCCGTCTCCTTTTCATTCCTTTCACAATGTAGTCTATTGAAATTTGCGGATGTAACTATAATACACACTTTTGGTTTTACTGATAGTACTACAACTTCTGGTAACCTTTTTTTGTCGCGAATCTCTGTGGGAGTTCCAATAATATACAGGCATGCAGACTGCTGATAGGTCTCTCTGGTGAACGCAAAAACAGTGAGATTGTTAAATTACACGTGCATCTCTGAAGACACAGAGTTTTCAAACGAGATAATATCCAAGACCCTGAGAGTTCCAATTTACACGATATGGGCTAGCCTTACTGGTCTGCTGTATACGTACGCATATAGGCAACATGAAACAAAGAGTTCAGAAATGTCTCTTGGCCATTAGTTGTTCCTCCACAAAAATCATTTATCACGCTGTCCTCAGGAGCTGTCGGATAGTTTCATTCATTTTTTGCATTGTCTCCGTGGTCTTTGCTTGGAGGGGGTATTATCATCGGGTTGACAGCCCCTACAGACAGCACATGAGGCAATAGGGGTAGCCTGCTTAGGAAAGCCGGAAGTCAGGAATGTCAACACTCACTATAAGACTCTCGTCTCACTTTTACTCGCTCCTGTCGTTCTATCCGATTTTTCTTTATCTCCTTCTTCCTTCACACACGACTTTCCTTCGCTCTTCCTCTTTCACAGTTCACAGAGCTCATCCCACTGTGATCACTGTTTTCTCATCATTAATCGTTTACCCTGAACAACATTTCTAGTCAGCTCATTAAGCAGGCTTCTTTCTAATCCGCATAGACATTTCCAATCCTTTACTGACTTTTGGCAAACAACAAATGCTCCCACCACCAAATGTTTGGAGATTTAGAAATAAAACTTGCCCAAAAATTTGCCCTTGTATCAAACCACTAGGATTAAATTATTACTCGCTACAGTAGTTTCCTTAATCGAATATCCCTTGGAAAGAAATCGAGGTTATTTCGACGTTTCTGAACAATGTGTGTTATTTGCAATAAACTGACAATTCCAAATTCTACAGCAAAGTCTTAACAAGCAACTTCGCTTCCAAGAATGAAGTCTCCTTATAAACTCTAAACCCCAGAATCCAGCTGGTAGCTCATGAACTGCTATCAACACAAATCTCTAGGTGGTTTCTCAGAACCCGACCATGATACTCACAGATTACCAATACTCCGTTAAGCTTTCCAGGTTGTTTATAGGGATCTATGGTCAATTTTAATGATTCATGGAGTTCGGACGAGAGGAATCTCAATGAGACAGACATGAGGATTGAACTGCTACACGAATATCCACTCTGCCCAAAATGAAGTCAAATGGCAGATCTACACTTTTTGTCTACTTGTGGTGAAAACATTTCCAAGACTCTAATGCCACTACACTATCCAATTTGGTTCTGCCATTACTCGAAGAATCTGCTTTTCACTAGTCCCTACAGAAAGTCTTCTGCATAGAAAGACCCTTTCAACAAAGAATTCTCAGCAATCTATAGGGAGACATCACTCATTCTTGTTGCACACATGGTAAATGACAGCGACAAAAAGCTGTCAGTGTGAGTCGGGTTTCTCACATCACACAAGCTTTCTCTCATTTCCCGTGTTTCTTCATTTCCCTTCGATTTTGATGTCAGAGACTTTGCAGACTACCCATCACTAATGCAATCTAGTAATAAAGGCTTCCAGTCCAACCCTCACTTTGTGACGTGACTTCTGATCTCCAATAACTTATTCTTCCGTCAACCGTCTTCTCTGTCTATGGCGCTTCTTGAGAAGTCGTTCTATCTTTGATATTTGAACCCTTGTTCAATTCTTCCCCGAAACCTATTCATTAATGAAGTGTCTCGGGTCGTCATGAAAAATTCAAAACCTCCGTCACAAATTTTCACCTAATAATAACAAATTGCCAAGAAATATTTTGATCTATTTGAGACCACACAGTACAAAGGCAGGCAAAGGCAAACATTGAGTTCTACTCGTCGTTCATCTCCTGTTTCTCTTCAACTTGCTTTCACCTTTTTGCTATTATCTAATCCCGTGAATAAACAAAACATACCACACAGACATGCTGATGATGCTCCTGGAGTATCATGGAATATATGTGACAATTAATTTAAATGCTCAAGAGAATATCCACGCGAATATATTGTTGATATAGCAGTACGGCTTGATTTATGAATTTAATGAGTCCTATGTTCATTCATGAAGCAATAAACATGCACCAAAAGTACATAATATATTCCATTGTGCAGGGAGAACTCACAGAGATCAGATGTGGACAATTTCTACTTCTGCTCTCATCTGTTTACACAGATTACATGTGGCTTAAGGTAGTTAATCAAATCCCAATTCCCATAACAAAGTTCCCCCAAGTTATCAACTTTACACAATAGACATAGACGGTATTTCGGATTCCTTTAGTAATTACATTACAAAACTAAAACCTATAATTCTATCAAATGCACATGGTGTGCACACATACAGAAGTGAAAGTTAGTGTAGAACACGGTAAAGCCCGGTGGTGATGATCGACTCTCACTCAAATTCGTAAAATCATGAAACATACTTGCAGTATGGTGTGTAGTTCAAATATGTACGAACCAGAAGTAAATGGTCTTTGATCGCCAATGTAATATTGTTTGAATGCAACAGAAGTCGGAAAATTGGATCGTCAGATTATGAGAGCATTATTATTGCTACAATGATCCAAAGCATGCTCTAATCATTATTTCACTGGTGCACAGTCCTTTTCAGAGTCTCTCGAAGTTTTGCCAATAAACTTTACTATATTTTGTTCTTCAAACTAATGCTGAATGTGAACCCTTCATAGGAGTTAGAGCCGAACGCACATTAGTGCATTATTTGATTGATCATGTACCACTGTCTATACCTTGATTTTCAAGTTTTTTTCGCAAAGTCTGGATGCAAGAAGCAAATGTGAGACATAGACGATTTTTGAATGAAGAAATAGCTCTAATTTCCTAGTCTTCTTGCAATTAGTTTATATTTCGCTTGATATTTAATCCCTATTTTATCTCGCGAAATTTTTTGGAAGAATATAAACAAAATTAGGAGTTTGAGGGTAGAACTCATACCAGATTTCCAATTTTTTTTGCAAACATACATGTTGTATCATACTTATGTAAAAACGTATCGTATTACAGGAATAATTGAAAATGAAAGTTGCGAATCAAACCGGATACCCATCCACACAATATTTTTTGAACAGTGTACAGCTCGTTCAGAACTTCAATGTGATTCACATGAATAAAGAATTGTTACTTGCATGCAGACCTGTAGGAATCCTCTTCAAAAGCTAAAAAAAATTCTTACCAAACTTGCGTCTACTACATCAGTTCAGTATTTGGCCCAATTCTGTAAACTTTTAATGCGCTCTCATATAAAATCTAATGCAATTTTGATGCGTAAATTACTTTCTCTGTTACTTTTTTCCGTCAGAATGTTTTTATACTAAGCATGTTTTTGAGGTTTTGTTCCTTAATCTTTCAGTAAATTACAAGACAAGTGGTTTTGTATTGCAGCCAACAACAGTTTGATAAGGAAAAAAGAGAGTTATACACAGAGAAAGTGTGGCGAATTGTCCAGATGTGTAATGTTTTATATGTTTGTCACAGAATTAAGCAAAGGAGGTGTGAAGTCTGTGTGGACCAGCTTGAGGGAAAGGAAATGTAGTGAGTTTGGCCCAGTCAACTCTAGCTGAACGTGCTCAAGCACATAAAGAATTCCTTCTTTCTTCCCCCACAATGAAAAGTCTCTTCATCTTCTAATCTACTGAAGTATATGTGTCTTAAGTCTTTAGCAACTGTATAGGTTTATATGCGATATGCTTTCATAAATGTGTACTTTTTAAGATAATTGATCGACTTGCTTACTTACTCGTGATAATTTGGCTCACAATTTGTCAACTGTCAGCGTCAGTTTTACTCCAAACCAATTAGATCAGGAAAGAGAAACTCTCGTCAGTCAAACACGCGAATCCGCTTGGTATTAGAATCCTTTCCCGTACATTTCAAACATCTTTTAGAGATCCTCTTGGCATTCTACTTCCAGGGAAATGACAGGATCAAAAGTCTTCTTTACTTAAGAATGATGCACACTATATATAATATATATGCTCTTGATCAACTTAAACAAGTATTTCTGATTAATGCTCAATCAAAAATTCCTTAAGGACTGATTGAGTAAAAACTCGATGGATACTTTATCGTAAGTTTATATATAGCACCTCGAGATGCGTGTGTGCAGGTTGTTTACTTTAGAGTGGAACGGTTGAACACCATTCAGTATAACTCTCTTGGAGCAATATATATGAAGTCGAGTGACCAAAAGAATAAGACTGATATAATATGCGAAGCAGCTCAATTCTGAGAGTGAAGTGTGTCGGGAGATTATGGAGAGAGGACTGCGTCCATCAAATGACGAGTTTTGCAGGAGACTGAGAGCCAGGAAGAAAGTGAGTGCTTTCTTGAGCCCGCTTTCACTTGTGTATTCCGTTATGCAACCTCCCATGTGCAGCGATGGAGCAAGGCACTTGGAGTTCGAGGAAAAACATAAGTGTACGCACAAGATGTTAGTGAAGGGACGAAAGAATTTTTAGTGGAACAACTACAGGAGAGAGAATCCTGGTGGTCCGCAATGTGTTTAGCCGGAGCTCGTGAATTCCCTTGTAGCATGTCCAAAGGCAGTCAGCGTTGAAGAGTATAAGGGATCCAGTGTGGGCCTTTAGTGAGTTCAGATGCTTCTCAACTTTCTCTAAATTTGCTAGCGACGGCACTCTCTCTCTTTTCGTATACGAACAATGATATCGCTGGATCCACAGAGTAGTCGAATTCTTAGAGAGAAAGGAAGGAAGGCAAAACTGCATGAAGTCGACTCACTCACTATACTTTCCCTCGTGTCTCTCTCCATCCATTCCATAAAGTCTTTCCGGTTGTACTATCTACGGCAATAGTCATTGAATTCCTCCCTCCTTCCTTCCATGGAGCTTTCCTTTTGGCAACACAATTGTTGTGTGGGTAACTGGAAGAGTCGTTATTTTCACCCTGAATTGGTTTGGTTGACCTGACTGGCACAAGGTATATATTCTTCGGTACACACTGTGGCCAGAGTTCTTGAGTGAATTTGGACAAAGCCACTCTGGACGAACTTATAATTTCCATTTGCCTTCTTATTCATCCAACTCTAAACTTCAGTTTTAGATTGAAATCCATTCTTTTCCCCATTACGACTCAATTGTAATTCTTTAATGAGATGAAAGAAACCCAGGCGCTTCTAATCTTTATATATACGAAGTCGTTTATTTCAAACTGGTTCCTGTCTTAAACCTTCTTTTTCTCTGGAAATACGAAAGAAAATCACTTCCACTCTCGGTATACAGAAAACCCGATTCTCTGTAAGAAAATATTACAAGGCCATCATGAGCAACCAAACTCCTCTTAGAAATAATGAGATTTAAGCTGAAGCGTATTAATTTAATTAAACTATAAAATCTTCATTTTTATCTCATAGTCCTTGTGAATTAAGAAGCTCTCTAGCATAATTATAATCCGTGAACGGAACTGAGTGAATATTTATTTGGGAGTCTTTTCCTACTTCAACTCAGTCCGCTCAAAAACTTAGAGAAACAACATATTGTTTACATTTATTATCCAAATTTCATAATTCTACCACTTGACCTACACTTCATATCCATTCAACTTGTCACAAGTTATAGTTCTCGGGGTATTTTGTGAACTACTTGAAATGTATTCATTTGTTAAGCCGAGAGAATATTTAGTCGTGGGGTTTTCCCTGTGGAAATGAACTTAAAGTCTTGTAGCATGACACAGACGGAATGTGTAATTTGAAAAAGTAGTTCAAACGCCTTGGGATGAGGTTGCGTAAAACTCGACTGTTCCAGCTCTGTATTGAAATGTATAGGAAAAGCTTTTATTTCTTGAATTTATCATGAGACAGTCTTGTCTTATTAATAATGTACTTGGCTATGAGAATAGAAGAAGATACACATATCTCACGAAGACACACACACACACTTTCATTCGCAGATCAATAGGCAGAGGATTCACACAAATGATTGCCGTAAACAAGAACAAGTCCGTTGTTGTTCTTTCTCCTCCACACACACATCCACTTATCACTTTCAACTCCTTCTACCAAAATGGTTCGTCTCAAAATGATCAAATCAAGCCAAAAAGAAAGTTGTAAATACTACAACGGCTTCCCATTTCAACTCTCACATCTCCAACAATGATTTTATTTCCTATCCTACCCGACTTTTACAAAATTCATTAAACCGTTTAAGTTTTATTGCCGAAGACTATGAATATGGAAAGTCGTCTCTGATCATTTCCCTGTGCTCTCTCTAGCTCTCCTATCGACATCAGAAAAATATACGACGTGCATTTTCCCCTTCATCCTCTTATGATTCTCCCTACGGTGAAAGTTGTTTAAGCTGTTTCTATCTAGAATTCTAGGATCTATATTCAACTCGGAAAACTTTATTGCATGCAGTAAATCGAACTCGTTTTCCAAAAGGAGATCTGGGAAACGATAATAATAAACACGGGTCTCATGGTCATTCAATCGTAACTAATTTGCATTCGAGCAGGGAGAGATCAAATAAAAGAGAAAACTCTCTATTGACGTTGTCTTACTTCCTGTGATTGAGGTAGAAATGGTCAAGCTCGTATTATGCTTAAGCAATGTAGAATATATACGAATTTCCGTCGTGGCTCATTTGTTCTTAAGGCTTGTATGTTCTATGTCTGCGGACGTGTATGTATATAATGTCTGCAGCACTTTGCCCATGAAGCGTCCAAGGTAATATTATTTTCGAAAAGGGCTTTTTAGTGAGGAAGCACGAACGACTTGATCCTGGAGGACACTTCAATCTACAGTAGATCATGATCGAGGATGACAAAGTGAATGAGTTAAAGGAGTAAAAGGACCGAGAGAGTCTAGAGAAGCCGTTATCGTTACACAGCATCATTAAAAATTGGTGAAGTTGAAACCTTCCACAGGGAGGAGGTTAGTTGGGCAATGACGGTGGTAAATCAGCTACACAACCCGCCACTAAGATTATGTCTTCATTTGGCTGACATAAATTGGCTTCCAGTGAAGACATTTATTCCGTTGATACGCTTACACTGTAATGCTCTCTAATAAGCGCTTTCCCTACACAATCGCTCGGCCAATATGAAATAAGCTGAGCATACACATATACTTCCGTTCACCGGTTCATTTTTGGTTTAATCATGCTATCCACTAAATCTCTCTCAACACAAACACACACTTGTGCCAAGCAAGTAATTAAGCTCGTTGCTCTCTATTAAATTCTCTGAAGATTCGAACAAACGTTAAATCTAAAACTTCCAATAATAATCCCCACAGACGGTTTTTATTTTCAGTGTTCATCTGTCCAGGGAGATTTCCAAATAATTGCTGGACGTGCATATTTGTGTACGTAACTTCTGTGTAGAAAAAGAAAACAAGCGTTTTCATCATCGGATGCTTGTAAATATATTGGTTCCGTCAAGTTGTTGCTTATTTTAGGACTATTCTGGTTAAAGTGCAGTGAATGTCCGCACATAAAACAAAGTAGGGAGTAAACTGAAACGGACTCTTGCCTAAAAGTCAACAGACTAGACTATATTTGTGTAGTGTACTTACAAACTTTATTCTTCTTCTTGGACAATCTTCTTTGTATCTCTTCGGGGTTTCTTACAAACAGAAGTTTGATATCATAAACTGCTTTTCAGTTTCCGTGCTATGCATCCGTAATTTCGTTTCAAACGTACACATTTTATGCATCACAAACCCGGAAGAATAATACTAATGATGTCTGTCTCCTCCTCTCACCCGATTACACTCCTTACCTCTCTTGCATTCCTTTTCAAATGTTGTTGCTCACAAGGTATAAATTATGATAGCCATAAACGCTGCGGCTTTCTGGACAATCCTATTTCCTTAAAACATCCATTCATGCGTGCATGTGCAATGCTATACTGCTTCCTCTAAATTAAGATACATCATGATTTGTCCGCAAATTGATTTACTGTTGTTCTCTCTTTGACTTTGTGCAGTTGTATAGTTGTGAAGTTCTTGAGACTACGCAAAGAAAGTATTTCTTGGCACATCAGGCCAATCTTTCCCTCTTTCTAGGCACGTTCTGCACTCGAGACTCAATAGAGGAACATTCTCACAAACCATCTCTCGCGATTTCTCCATGCACAAGTTTTATGTATCTACAGTACTACATTATACTTGTATTACTTGTATAGGCCACAAAATACATCCGCTCCGGTTCTTTTCTGCACTTTCAAGCAGATGATTGCTATATTAACAAAACAAAAAGTGTAATTAAGACCAGGATTTGAAATTGGATCGTTTACAGTGTCTGTGTGTATAAAGAAAGATGAAAAATGTGTTACTTTCTCCGTAGTATAATTTTAGCCAACTTACCAGTTAAACAGTGGAGCAACAACGGAAATATATGTCTCTGCAGAAATAAAAGCTTTCAGGAGGATGACTATCATTTAAACAGCTCGAGAAACCGAATAAAAGAATAAAGTCTCCAAGCATTTGGGTGACCAATAAGCCAAAAAAGCTTTCAGAACGTCGTCATTTGGTTGAAAACGAAGGAATAGCTAAACCGTAAGCCATACTGCTGCTGCTCCTTCAAACGCACACACCAATGCAATGACAAGGTTGAGCAGATGCTTTTTATGCAAATCACTTTGCTCGAGGAAGAATCATTTTCAAGAAATGATAATGACAATGGACTGACTGATACTTACTCGAGTGTCTTCATTCTAAGCTTTCTGATTTCTTCCTCACATTATTTCAGCAGATGTGTCTTTAAGCAAAATCCCACTTATTTTTAGTACTATGGGATTTGAGTTTTGATTTCAAATTACTCCTTGTTGAAAGCTCCATATATAGAACACGCTATGGGACATGGAACTAAAAGATTTGCCGTTTTCTGTAAATCCATGATGAAATTCCCTTTGAATCATGACAGACGTGATTCCTAAGTCGAAATGCTCTTAATATACTATATAGTCGGCAGAATCGATAGGCAGATTTTTCAAGACAGCTTGCCAGAGCTAGGTTTACTGAAAGATCTGATTTCATCAATTTGCATTAAGTGTCCCTGGTTCTTGAGGAATTTTTGTGTCACAATCGTTCTTAACATCCGACATCCGGGAATATGAAATGAATTATTTTCGTACAGTGCAGTGGTAAAATAATTTAATTCTTGATCCATTATTTAGTATCAAAACTGCTAATTAGCGATACAAACATTAATAACATGATCCAACAATCCCTCCACCATCCTTAATTAATGATTTATCCCGAATTACCTTGCAAAATTAATTATGAATAACAAAGGAGTTGTGTGAATAGAGTACATTTGAAATATTTTTAAACCCTTAATAAAGTTACTCATTTGGACATTAGTTTCTGTGAAGTTTTGCGTGAGTGGTTCTTAGTTCTTCCTCTTCAAAGAATCTTTGTTCGTCTCTTGACTCCGTTAGACTGCGTTAAAGGTAAGTCAAAAACTAACAATTTAATTATGATTCAGAGTTTCTCTGGTGAACAAAAGGACACAAAGGAGACTTTAAATGGATTTAGTCGTTTAAGAGGAAGTGCGATTACTTGAAACAGGGAGTTTTATTTGAAGTTTCACGGTACCCTCGTCGACTTGACATCTGAAAGAGACAAAGGCTTTTTAATACGGAAAGCGAATTACTTTGAAGAGTTTTTACACCACGGTGAGCATTTAAGCTAACAAACTATGCTAATGACTACAGTAAAGCTCATAGGGTTGGGAAGTACCACCTATTTCGAACTGTAATGACGTGCTCACTATGATAAATTATAATAGCTGCTGGCCGTTCGCCTTTCTCTGTGTGGTAATAGCCAAGAAGTACCTTCATCCAGGAATACAGTACGACTTTCACACAAAGGCAACATAAGGAGAACAAAACATTTATTTGCTTTATTCCTGCACACAGCCTGCCCCTGCTACTATACTGTTACTCGCTTTGTGTCTGTAAAGTCAACCTGGAAAGCTTCATCCGCACATAACCCCAAGGAATAACAGGTTTACTCTTTTACTTACTTGGGAAACATTCGTGAGCAAGGTAGACCATCCCATCCTAAGAGAGACTGTAGCATGGCGTTTATGGTCAATTCGGTTGGTATTTGTCCCATAATAAGTCTCAGGCCTATGCTGTAAAAGTAAAAGTAAAGCTGTCGTTAGAATGACCACAGGGAGATAATTGAAATAAAATATGACATGCCCAAGAACTCCCCTAGACCCATTAACAAGAAAAACAAACTTCTGTTCAATTTAAATAGTGTTGGATGAAGTTCAATTAAATAAATTACATCTTCACGCAAAAAATCGTAGGTCTTTCAAAAGCAGGAAGGGAGGTGACTGGAAGTGCAAAATGGTAAAGTTTCATTCAACAGGAGAGAGAGACACACACACGAGATTCATGAGAGCATGTGAAGCCAAATGTACACATAATCAAAAGGTGGATGGAGTCCAATTTCAGTTTTTGGCAAGGATTCCTCTGGACTTGTTCGCTCTACCTTTCCACGTAAATAATGGTCTTATGTGTGTCCTTATGGAGAAAGCATGGAGGACAAGTGGTACAGAGTTCAAGAGTAAAGAAATCACGTGTGTAAAAACCAGATTGTGTCTCGTTGCACATTCTACCGTCTGCTGTACACATTCAGTTGCCAAATAAATGAAATGAAACTCAAGCATCTTTCTCGCAAGCAGAAGAGAAAGTGGGAAAAGCTTTAGAATATTTATGATATGATAGATCATGAGAACCAAGTCTCTCATTACACGCAACTAAGAAAGTGTCGAGAGTCATTTAGCATATGATATGTGACTTTGCACACCATGAAAAAGAATTAAATTCGCTCGAGAAAATCTCGTGAAGACTCGTGTGCAGCTTCATGCTGTGCTTCGTGCTTTAGTAAGGAAA
>Ga0194135_10002412_pt1 | contig 11343 bp, 5 predicted proteins | sample LitLau_LLRF_2013_FD_134024 | JGI IMG/M metagenome (GOLD analysis project Ga0194135, IMG submission 134024) | Freshwater sediment microbial communities in response to fracking from North America - Little Laurel Run_MetaG_LLRF_2013 (version 2) | ecosystem: Environmental > Aquatic > Freshwater >... | reverse complement strand
GCACTTGCGTTTTACATTTCAAGCTCAGCTTCCATGCAAGCCTTCTGTACTACTTGGGGCTACAGCGCAATAAAAAAAGAAATAGCCAAGCAAAATAAACTTGTACAAGATCATGGGGACAAAACTACTACCATTGGAAAACATCAACCAAAGAAAAGACACTCGACAGCAACACAGTGCCTTACTACATTTGTCAGGATCTCAGTGGTTTTATATTGTCCTTTAGCATTGGCTTATTGGGCTTTTTCAATACAAATATGTTTTGGTGTCCTCGAGCCATTTACGATACTAATTATCGTAATTGTGGCAAACAGCAGTGGCTGGGCAAATGCGATGGGATACTTTTATAATAAGAAACTGAAGGCAAAACGAGCAGCCACCAAATCTGATTCTGGACCGGCTCAATCAACAGTATCAGCCAGCTCAGTTTCTAATATTAAATGATTGATCATTTTACGAGGAAAAATACAAACTGCGCAGTTTAGCCAGGGCTACTCATACAAAAAATAGTGAAAGTAGCTACGTAATTGTAAATTGTATTTGAACAAGTCAGTACGACCTCGTCGAAAGAGGACGATGATAAGGTAAAAGAAGTAACTAGATACAGTCTCTTACGTTGCTTTTAATGTAAATGGCGAAGAACATTAGTAAAAACTCTTTGAATGGGTGATAAATCCAAACTTAAAACTTTTCTAAGATTTTAACGGATCCAAGTCACACGATAAGACAGTGCAATTACGTTATTCCTGCTAATCCTCATTAATTTATTAAATCCTCTTTCATCATCAAATTCCACTCCCTCTGGAGGTTTATTATCTGAAATCAAAAGTTTTGCTGGCAACTAATGCATATGAAATGAGCCTTAAGAAAACCTCAGTCATAAGTTATTAGCCTCAGAAGAAACTACACACGAAGCCAAAGAGTTCCGAGCCTGTTATAGACTCTGAATTATTCATAAGCTAGCACACACCCACATTTCAAACTGTATTAAAAACACAGACTGATCGCAAGTGAAAGCACATACACACAATGGCACGCAGTTGTAATAAAAAGGTGTCACACTCCACAGATGACAAGAGACGCCAGAGAAAGCACTCATAAATCAAGACATAAAGATGAAGAAGGAAGCCTTATGTCACCTGGCTAAGAATAGACTTCTTTGGACTAAAGGAAGAAGTCATATAAAACTAAAATAAAATCGAGGCTGCGACGTATCTCCCACAAACTCTACCGTAGTATTTTTATAGACAAACTATTCTTTTTATTTTCATCCTCTGTACTTTTTTTACTAGGGAAAGAACAAGGAGAGATAAGAGAAAGAAAGTCACATGAACATGCCTGTCCTCAATAATCCAGTCTAAATGACCACAAGGAGAAAGTTGTGAGCAGAACGTTAAATGAAATCTCTGGGGAAATGAAAGTCAGGCACCAGCATTTTTCGGGGAAAGTATACAAGTGAAATGAATATTTTTGCTTTGAGTGTTCTGCGTGTTTTCCGAGTGACTTTTATCATGACGGCAGTAGCTAGGCACAGAAATCTTCCATCCATGGTCAAAACAAAGTGACAAAGAGAGTTATTTTCTACTGTGTCCACATGAGTACGCCATTTGTGCGGGTTGGTGACAGGTGAGATAAAAAAAAGTAAAGACAAAAAGAGAAAGCTCACAAAAACTAATAGGCTTATTTGTTATAAGCTTATTAAGTCGGTGATTCATTCAAGTATGGAATAAGCACACGCCAGATATACCGCAATCCTGAGTTTCTTAGTCGATGCAAGATGTTCGGATTAAATATTACGTTACATACATATAGTAGGACACAAAATAAATAAAATATGACCACGTGCAATGGTGAAAATGAAAAGTTAGGTCTTGGTCTTTTAGTTTTGAAGGCCCCCTTGAAAAACTTTGAAAGCTACAATAATAACATAAAAATGATGAAGTCTAGAAGTCCAATAAAGTACATGAAAAATCTATCTAACAATTTCAAACAAATAAATTGAATGAAAGTAGCAACCGATTCCAGCTTAAGATTATGAGGTTTAAATCTTTACGTCAAATGTCTATTAGAAATAGACATGTCTTCCTAAAGTCAGTAATTGCTCAAGATGAGATAAATTTTGTTAGGAAACGCCGTTTGTCGACCAACTTTCCGTTATTTACTGATGAGGGAAAAGTTTGCACTAACGAGTATTTCAGTACTTGAGTTCTAACATGGGAAAGAAAAAAAGTTCGTTCGGTTTTCTATCGAAATTGCAGATCACATTTACTTTCCACTTATATGCTCATTCGAGGCCGAAGCTATATATAAGGCTTGTTCATCGCAGCATAGAAAGATAAGGAAGCCTTAGTCAAACACGCATTATCTGTGGTCTATTAATGAATCGAAGACACCTATAATAAGATCAGGCAGTATAGAACACAGGAATATATATTTGGGTAAGGTAGAAGGGAAAGACCGAAGAACAAATCCTGGATTTCATAATTGCACTGCGTCATATTCCGCTTGACATCAAGGAAGCAGTAAATTCTCTCTTCACTACGTCTCTCTTTTCATCGTGGACGTGGCTTCCTTTGCTAGTGTTAAGCTTACAGACCTTGGCAAGTCTACAATAATAACTCGGGAAGTATAAGATCTAATCTTAATTCTGTTATCTTTCACCTTCAACTCATCCTAGTACACACAGACTGCACACACATAACTATTTCGCCTTCTACCGTTAGAACTTTCTCCAAATAAAAATCTGACAGATGGCTGAACATGTTATGCAAATTATTCACGCGTATTATGCATAACACACTCATACGTCAAATCCAAGCGTTCAAGAATTTACACTTGAACTTCCGAGTTTCAGCAGAATTGCGAAATAACTGGAGCTGAAGAAAAAATGACGTTGATAAATCTAACTCACACACTTTCCCTCTGCATTCTCCTTCTCATTAATCTTTGGCTTTTCTCTGTCTCCGAAGTATTTTGTAGTTTCGTAAACTAAAAATATAGGTCAGCATCATCACTTCGATGCTTCAAAAAGCTCGGATAACTATCCGCGCCCTACCGTTCAGTAATAAAAAACACGAGAAGCCATGCTTTGCATTATTTGAAACTTGAGACGCAGTTAAGAAGAACTACTCAATTCTGAAGCACGTAAAATCATCATGTGTAAAACTCATCCTCTGTCGAGGTTGGATGAACTTTCTTCTTTCTGTATTGTTGTTGAGTACCCTCCTGCCGTTTCACTTCATCAACATCTCTGCCCACGAAATAATAATGATGTGTGCTTGGTGAAAGTGCAGTAAAGTGGTTTTCTCCGTGTCAAGATAGGCAAACATGAATTCTGTTTTCTGTATTTTAGCCGAGGCCTATATCGGCTCTCAAACACACTCACACAATCGCAACCTACTTTTATACAGTACTTTACAGTAGTCGTACGACATAGTAAGAAAGCAAAAGTAACAACAGTAAAGCAGATCACAAATCCATTACCAGATCGTGTCTATGTGGAAATCACGTTGCAAAACTTGTGTTTCAAGTCTATACGACCAATAAGACGACATGAAACTACTTTCCCACTATCAAAACTGCGACGCAGTCGACACTGTAAACATATACGTACTATACGTCCTTTCACCAAATGGAAAGTAATGACAGACCAGAGAAATGAGTTCACATCTGCAGAGAATCTCTCTTGTTTGCTTCCTTTAATGGGAACGAATGGAATTTAATAAGGTTTCTCTGTATCTCTTCGCAGAACCTAAATAGCCCCTCTAATCACAAATGGCAACTCTGTACTACTTTTTAATCTTTCACAAAAAGCAACATAGAGAACATTCTATCCGGAAAATCATCACTAGAGCATATAACTGGGTACATGTCCGATTGAGTCAATATAAATTGACTCTCTGAAAGCGTATATAATCTTTACTAAACTGCCGATACTGTGTCGCCTTTCAGACTCTCCATCAATCTCTCTTCACTTCACTTAAGCTTCTCGATCTCTTTACTCACACAATTATCTCTCCTTTTCTCCAATCTGGTTCCCCCATAACCCAATAGAATGAACATCTGAATTCTGAAGAACATCAGAGTGAATTAATCTCCCGATGTGCCACACTCCGCTTTCAGTGAAAGTGCTCGAGATATTGTATAAAAGAAAAGGCTATATCGCAAGTGGAGCACATAGTCTTTTCATCATCATCTTCTTCGTCGCTGTATCTTATCTGCAAGTCAGCGTCTTTCGGTCCACTTTCACCATTCACTTTCTTCCGCTTATCAAGAATTTTTATTCCTCTCTTGCAACAACACTGTCTTATTTCTTGCACAGTATGGTTTAGTACACTATCTAGAATTCGTAAGCATACTTGACCTGGTTCTCGCTAGAACTTCCATACAACTAAAACAAAAGCTATATCTAAACCAGATTCAAGTGAGCAGTATCATAAAAAGAAGTATATATAGACGTTCCAAAGTTTCCATTTCCTTTCCATTATGAGACTATTGGGATTCATATTAGATTTGTGAAAGTATCAATACACTGTGTACAAAATGCAAAGGAAAAAGAAAGTAGTCCACAAAATGAAAGATGACACTGCGTAGCCGCCTTTCTTTCTACAACACCATTACGATTTAAGGATGAAACTTTCACAAACTCAAAGATAAATTTATCTAAAGCAGAAAAGCATGTACAACTTTTTGAAAGGAGGTCAAAGTTGGTTGGGTGGTGAAAGGGAAAGAAGAAAGCATAAAAACACCACAAAAGACCATTATTTCATTTCGTGTATACTTCTCCCTGTCCTCTCTTCTTTTCCTCTAGGAGTTTTATTCCACCTCGAAAGGTTCAGTCATATCGTGATGTGGATGTGAAAGCATCGCTGCATAGCGTGACAAGGTGAGACAAGCATCACACAGCCTCACTAAGCTTTTATTGATGATAAGCTTGGAGTTATATTTGACAGATATTAGCCTTGTTAGTCCAACCCCCACCCTTTTCAGCCTCCCTAGAGAGATCTACCGAGTTACAAGCTCGGCTATGGATAATTTATAATTTCCTCCATGATATTACCAAATAATGGAGAACACACATAGCACTCACGAGAAACAAATAACGAAGACTATAAGCGTAGAACTCAAGCGTTACGAGATGAACACGAATTCGTTTTACACATCGTCAGTTCATCCTATACAAATAGAGATTTTATCCAGAGAGTGTTTCCTCATGAGTATTTCACACTGCCAAGCTGAATATATCTATGCGATACACGCGCATATAAAGAGAGAGAGAACTCCTCCATAGGAAGGTAAAAGGAAACCTCGTTGTTGGACAGAAGAACAGTTTGTATATGGATCGATAGCCTCATTTCTCGAATTTCAATGAAACTCACAGCATCACTAGTAGTAGAAGTCTCGAAAGTACCTTCGTTTTCGTTGCCCCATCGCCTGAAGCTTATATACCATAGCGTAATGGCTAAGAGAGTGAGCGTGCATCTCAAATCACATCCAACTGCACTTTCGCCCACAGGATAACGAATGGACTGTGGGAATACAGGAAGTATAATACATTTCGCGTTGTTCCCTACAAATGTGAAATGGCTCTTCTGTTTCTAACCAAGGGACGACGACGGATACGCTCTTGCGAACATTGTTCTACGAAGACTCACTTTACTTTCACCAAACACATTTGCTTTCTCCTCTATCGTGTGCAACCTTGTAATTGTACATTCTGGTGATTTATTCCTCCCTGGATCCATTCAAGTGTACTTTAACCATTACATTTGTTAGTGCACAAGGCCTCCCTCAAGGACTCTTTCTCTCCCTCTGCTTTCACCAGACACTGACATCCTCCTCCTAAATAAACAGTAAAAAGCTTCCGCAGATTTCTGAGTAAAAACTCACTGTGTGTGAGTTTAGGCTTCTCTACATTCTAATTAAAAAATTTCTTTCCGCTTCATCTCAGAATGGATGACGGAGGGATAAAATATACTCACTCAAAATTCAATTCTAACTCTCACTCACAGTCTCTCTCTCATCCTTTCAAGTAAAAATCCTTTAGATTACTTTCTCCTACAGTCAACAACTTATAATTGCTTTTCTAGGAAAAAAACAGAATTCTACGTAAACACACACAATGGATCTTTGTTTAAAGAATATGATGATGAAGTAGGCAAATGGATTTCATTATTGAGCTCTGCGCTGTTGTAAATAAGTTGAGACAATTTCCTCTCTCGGTGAAAGTGAGGAGAGATCGTCATCTTCCTCCATCTCCACCTTGTTTCACTTTCACTTGACTTTGACATCAACTCGAACATCAAAGAGAATGGAATATGCTTAAGTAATCGAGCTGAAGGAGGGTGTAATAAATAAACGAGAAGAGTGCTGAGGTTGCATTGACTCAAATCTGTCCTGGAGACATATATGACAAGCTCACACAATGAAAGCCTTTATCTCTGTTCCTACTATACACATTTCAGAGGAGAACAAGATTCAATTTGGATGGAAGGGAAGCGGAAGCAACGAAATCTACTGCGAGAAGGACTTGATGAGGAATGAAGCGAGTGAATTAATGAAGTGGAATAATAATAATGGCCATACTTAACTGAAGTATTCGAGGGGAGCCCTTGACATGAAAATGATGTTAGAAAGGCTTAAGCAATTTCCTTCTTTCATGCTACTTTCACTTGGGAACTTCAAAAATGTTTCACTATAATGCTCTTTCAGGCTCACAGTCGCTTTTCAAATCTCGTAAGAATACATATATACCTAAAAATCCTGGAAAAAAGTGTGTTTGAGATGACTTACCCCGAGAAAAATATTTCTTGAAGAGTCGAATCCAGCAGCATACACGCGAGCTCTGTAAGGAGGTTTCCTATCCACCAGAATCCGACAAGCAAATCTGGAAATCGTTGATTGCATTGACTTATCAACTCCACCCGACTTGTCCCCAGGCACCGTGTCCATCACTACAAAGTCTATTGGCATCTCTGAAGATCTTCCGATCTGTCCACGCAAAATAAGACATAAATTACTTCACCGTTATCGCTCATATATCTCCCCTTTTCTGTGATTACTACTAGTAGTCCAGCGTGCATGTCGCAATCGCGAGAAAAGTCACACTTTTGCATGTTACACAAAACACTAAAACACTTTTAGGCAAAGAGACTGTTTTTATGTTCTACCGAAACTATTGATTTCTTACATGAGTGTTTGTTTGTATGACTTCTCGCACTGTTATCTCGGTGCATGCTTGACCGACATCATATGTACTATGTGTGTGTCGCATTATCCTCATTCGTATCTCATTATTAGGTTGCTTTAATTACAGTAGCCAAATAGTTCTTCCCAGGTCGAAATTAAATGCAACGGAAGCCGTAAAAACTACATGAATGCATGAACACTTTTTGTGCACTGGTCGTTCGTACTTCGCTTTACTTCGTCTTGGCTTGACCTCGATCCTACCCGACACTCCGTTAGATTAATATGAGAATGCAAAGGTCGTATATGAATGTTCTTCCATACAATGTGTTACGTACCAAGTACGACTCAACACAATACAAAAACTTCGTTGCAGTGTAGTAAACTTCGGGAGAAGAATTCTTTTCTTCATGGTATTTCTGGCTTGAGGCTTATTTTACTCTTGAGAACATACAAAGTGCCAAAACAAAGTTGTAATGCACTTGGTTTCATTACTTCTTTCAGATTGTAATCTATTGTCATGCCCAACACATGAGAATGCGAAGGAATCGTTAAGTCTCAAAACAAAAACTTGGCCTTTATTAGCTTGTTTATTATTGTCGTGATGTGTCACATTTCCTTATGATTTGTGAAGAGAATGTTGCATGCAGACGAAATGCATTGAAAATAAAATTATTACTTAGCAAATTCCTGCTGTGTTTTGAACTTACTAAATATACACACCAACTGTTAGATTCAAGTATAAGGGTTTAAAAGTGTTCTCATTGAAGTAAGAAATATGTTTCGCCTTGCAAATTGCAAGTAATCTCATAAATGTCTACGGTAAAGCTTTGTTTTGAAAGCTGGCTACAAATTGCACCATGAAAATACATAATTTCCGGTTCCGCGCATTAATAACAGTATACAATAAATCTCACCTGAAACATGTCTGTATCTTCATCTGGCACGTACTCGACAATAACTGCTTGATTTCTGGACAACGTATACGAAATGGAATGGACATTGGCATCTAACACAGCTTTGGATGTATGGGGTGTGTCTACAACATAATGCCTTGATCGTTTGATTCCCGTAGGCTTCTCCTTTTTGTACAGAGTGAACTTTGACCGTCTTCGTCCTTTGTCCCCTTGAGGTAAAAATCCATTGTACCTGTAAATTAATCATACAATGCATTAGATTTATTGCATAGATGGTAGATACGTATATTCATTAATTATTTGCCAAAGTCTGCATTCCTCCTTTCAAAAGCTTTCATGATGATCATATCATATTATTAAATGACATTGATCATGACACAAAATTAAACAACAAATAACTGTATGGTCTTGCGCTTGTCTGACATTGTCTGTTCACACTTTGTGAATCTGACTACTTCCCTTAGCCAATCTCTCCTCAAGACACCAAATCGACCTCGAGAATGTCATGAAGATCTTATCGATCGCATCAAAAAGGTGTGAAGTTTGTTCTCACGTCAAAATCCAATCTGAACGAGAGTCTATAGAAGCCACTTTCGCATTAAAGATTGAATTACACTGTACATGACAATGGAGGTCTTTCCACACTCACGCCACTTAATCACTAGTGTATACACAATTTTTCAATATATTTCTCCTTTCTAATTCACCAGCAGTAACTAAGAACATTAGGACAAGCAAAAGCACGCAACAGACACGACAGTGACAGCAAATGAAGTAGACACCAAATTGACACTTTAATATTTTTCTGTATATTATAGTGCAGAAAAGCTCTTTTGTGAAACTCACAGAGAGAGACACATTTAAAATCTCATTTAGAGTTTCACCACACCCTCTCTACCCAGCGTGTGTGCTTTACTCCTGAATTCACTATAAGCCATCTCATTTCACTTGTTAATCATTCACCCAACATAATAATTGTATCTTGTATCTCATGCAGATATACTGTCGAGACATGTGTCACTCGTCTCATGTCACAGTTTCTCACATCTCCTGGATTGTTCTTTGTTCCCTCAGCTGTGGAACTCTTCGTAATTAATAATTTTAAAACCTTCAACAGAACGATGATGATGAACTACATAAAGCACAGCTGTGGTCTCTCCATACGAAAGTAATAACTAATGATGGGAGCCTAAAGCTTGAATGAAAGCATACGGACTCTGTGACGTGACAAATCGATTATTATTCAACAAATTAAAAGCGAAAGGTGGCCTGAAGCAAAACTTTAATTTATAAATAAGCTCACCGGAAAGATATAGGTACGTAAACTGAATATCATGAATACTATGAAGTCTTCCATGTCATGCGGTACTAAAACTTACTGATTATTAATTTATGACACTCTACTCACAACTAACTCGTTCCGTTCTGTTTCCTCTTCCAATGGTCTAGCATAGTTTCTACACTGAAATATGGATGCAATTCCAACTCAATAATGGGAGAACATGGCTCTCAATCAACTATTATCTAGATTAGCTTTCTGCCCTAGAGTTCCAAATTCTCTGTCATTTGTCATTGCCCAATAGTTGCTCCAAATTAAAAAGCTACTTCTCAGCTGAATAAATCGAAGGATGTATGAAAAAGCCCCTCATGATTTTGCATTCAAATCCCATAAAATCAAACATTAAACGGCTATTTCAACCAATTCTTGTCATTTTATCTGCAGAACGTGAGAGCCACCAACTTTTAAAACTTTTTATGCATGTCCCTTACTCGATACAGCACATACGAGTGTATGCAATAAGGCAGCTATGCACGACATTAGACAGACATTTAGTAAGTATGCTGCTACAGTGTTAAGTTTCCCTTCTGTGACTTGAAGAATGTGACGATTGTTAGGAGTAAATTGAGTGGAAAATGATTGGCATAAAGAAAAGAAGGGAATCCGTTGCACCTCAAGAAATTCACACGGGTGGGTGAATTATTACAGACAGGAGGAATCCATCCATGTTTTATTGTATTGGCTGCAACAGCAGTTCTAAAATTTTGAGAAATCTCTAACGCTTTCGCTAATTTTTTTCATCTTTCTATCACCCTGCTTTCTGTTATTGATGGGTGTTCATCCATCACCAGTCAGTGAATTCTACATTTTGCTCATTCGTAAACCTAAAGATGAGTTGATTCAGTAATCAATCATGTCGTTGTTTTCACATCTGTCAATCTACCGAGTGAGTGGATGTCTTGTAGGGTGGTCCTCATGAGAAGTCTGGTAATAAAGATTGGAGATTCTCGGAATAAACCAATGAGAAAAGATCTTGTTGGAGGATACTCCGCGAACAGTTTGGGAAGTATTTTCCTCTTCTGCCATATACTATGATTTATCATTTACATTCTTTCCACATCTTCCCAGTTTTCCTTAGAACCTATACTATGCGACATGCGTTAAGTTAGCTACGTCAGGAAAGCTAGTAGGGGAGAGTGCTTGAGAGAACGAGATTCAATATATAATGTGTAAGGTGGAGAGAAGGATGGGACTCATACATGAGAAAGGTGGAACACTTTATTTGATTAATTAGCTTATTGGCACCCGGACTCTCTGATACATTATTTGGTACGAAGAAGGCAGGACGTATAATAAGCTTGAGATTTATGCAAATTCTTTAAAGTTACTTGAATTTTATTTCAATCTGGAATCGCCACGGCAGAAGAGACGCTCTATAACTATATTGAGACTATTGACTATTAAAATCGCATTAAAATCGAAGTTACACAATGCGTTATAATACTTGTCGTGTGTAACTAAAGAATTGCACTAGCATAAATAAATATGCCACTTACATTTACTACATAACCACACGCTCAATGAGCAATACGATAATGATTCGAATTTGAAATGATCTCAATGAATGTACACTTACTTTGGTTGTGCAATTACTGTCATTCCATTAAAGAATCCGTAGAAATGGACAATGCGAGTCTTGAAGTTAGAATGGTGAATTTAATAATGAGAGATAGATGAAGGGAAGAGTCTTTCGTAAGAATGGAATGAATAGAGAACTTTGTGTTCATCTTAGGGAAAAATTGCTCCATCCAAATGGCTCCTTCACATAACTCTAGTTTTTGTGAATTAGTGAGTTCCAAATTCACAATGCGAAAATAAACCTCACCTGTCATTCCACACAATGGGACAGTTTTTGCGTGTCTCATAATTAGCGTGAAGCTTTGTGCCACATTTGGAGTGGAT
>Ga0194135_10002411_pt1 | contig 11344 bp, 10 predicted proteins | sample LitLau_LLRF_2013_FD_134024 | JGI IMG/M metagenome (GOLD analysis project Ga0194135, IMG submission 134024) | Freshwater sediment microbial communities in response to fracking from North America - Little Laurel Run_MetaG_LLRF_2013 (version 2) | ecosystem: Environmental > Aquatic > Freshwater >... | reverse complement strand
TATCAACAGTCATTTGATAACACAATGACAAAATATCAACAAAAATAAAATCGATGTCATAATGAAAGGTATACTATGAAAAAAATTTTAAGTATTTTAGGAGCAATAATTCTAACTGGAACAACAAGTATAAGTGCAATTGCCTGTAATAATAATGACTCTAAACCAATTCCAAAACCAACTCCACCCATACCAAGTGAAAGTAAATTTAATGAAATCAGTAATTGAAATAAAGCTAATGGTGCAATTCAAAGTTTAGCGGTTGGATTTGGTAAAACTATTTGAATTGGAACAAAAAAAGGTTTATACAACTCTAATGATGGAATTACTTTCAATGCTGTTGCAGGAATGAGAGAATGAATCAAATCTTTAACAATTGCTAGTAATGAGACAGTTTATGCTGGAACTGCAACTATAAATGAGCTAGATGGTAGTTGTGAAGGTAAAGTTTATCAAAAAACAGTCAGTGATAATGATTTTAAAGAAGTTAAAGGTACAAGCGGTATGATTAAAACTTTAGTAATTGGGACAGATAGGACAGTTTATGCTGGAACTGTAACTGTTTGAGGTGATGAAGGTAAACTTTATACCAAAGGCAAAGATGAAACTGAATTTACTGAAGTTCCAAAATGAACAGAAGCAGTTAGAAAGTTAATTGTTGCTGCAGATGGGACAGTATATGTTGGAACTGCAACTGTTTGAAATAATAATATTTTTAAAGGTAAACTTTATCAAAAAACAACTAATACTACTTCATTTACAGCAGTTAGTGGATGAAATGAAACCAATGGTGTAGTTGAAAGTTTAGTAATTGATAAAAATGGCACAATTTATGTCGGAACTGTAACCGGTGAAGCTAGAGGTAAACTTTATCAAAAAGGTAAAGATGAAAGTAAATTTACTGATATTAGCCAAAATATAAATGGTTCAGTTACAAGTTTAGCAGTTGGTATAGATGGGACAGTATATGCTGGAACATGAACTACTTGATCTAATAATATTAAAGGTAAACTTTATCAAAAAACAACTAATACTGCTTCATTTACAGCAGTTAGTGAATGAAATGAAACCAATGGTGCAGTTGAAAGTTTAGTAATTGATAAAAATGGCACAGTTTATGTCGGAACTGTAACTGTTTGAGGCGATCAAGGTAAACTTTATCAAAAAGAAAAATTATAAACACAGATTGTCAATTGTAAATGCTAAATATTCAAACAAATTAAATTAAAAAAAACAGAAAAATAAAATCATTAACTTAATAATAACATACCAAACAAGAAAAGCATCTAACATCTCACTAACATTTTCAATCTTTATATATTTTGATTTATATTATTCATAATTATAATCGCACATTATAAATATGTGGTGTTTTAAATTAATAGACTTCACGCAATTCATGTTTTAATTTAGTGATTTTTTTGATATTATCTTTTTTGTATCTTTGATGTACTTTTTGAAAGTTGAGTTATTATTTAAATATAATGAATTAATTTTATCTTTAGAAAATTCTAGAGCATTAACTGCTCTTTTTTCTGCGCTAAAACCACTATTGTTATTTTGAATTCTTTCATTTAAAAATGTAAATCAGTTAATTTTCCATTTAATATAAGCTTTTCTTTCAACAACATCACTAAATCTTTTTGCTGTTAATTCATTAATTTCTTTATTTCTGCAATTTTTTACTTTTCTATTGTACTCTGTTAAAATTTTTTCTGCTAGATATTTATCAAAATAAATTCTGCTATGTGTTCTGCTATATCCATTATAATTCATTGTCTTATGTTCGATTGTGTGTGCTTTTTTTGCGATATCATCATTAACTTGTTGTAAAGAAAAACCGGCAATTTTATTGATATTAAGTTCTTCTTGCAAATTAATTAGAAATATTAAATTTTGACTTAATATTTCTGTACTCTTGTTTTTCATAAGATAACTTTTGGTTAAAAAAATAATTGTTTCGCGGATATCATATGCAAGCGATGTTTTTATTTGTTTTTGATGTACTATTTCATTTTTCTTAATAGGCATTGCTTGTGTTTCATTCCTTTCAAATTAAAAACCCGTTACTTTGATAATTAAAGCAATGGGTTAAAACTTATATTAAGTTTATAACTATTTAAAACTAATAAAAGACAATAAATTTATCCTTTTTTTAATTCTATTTTAATTCTTGTTTAATTAATAATTTAAGATCATTAATTAACTTGTCGCTAATTACTTCAGCACTATGGCTTATTTTTAATCCTTGTTCACGATTGTATTTTGGAATAACATGAACATGATAATGAAATACTTCTTGGAAAGCTTCCTTACCACAATTAGTTAAAATATTAAAACCTTTAATTGTTGGAATTATTTTTAATAATCCTTTAGCAATCTGATGAGCTACGATATTAACATTACCAACAAGTTGCGATGAACAGTCTAAAAAAGTATTAGCATGTTGTTTAGGAATAACTAAAATATGACCTTTGGCAATTGGTTTAATATCCATAAAGGCAACAACATCTTGATCTTCATAAACTAAAATTTCCTTATTTTGAATAATTTTACAAAATAGACATTCTATTTTTTGGGACATCATAAATTCAACCTTTCATTTATATTTGAAACTATTCTTTAAATTAATAAAAAAAACATATTAAATATCAAATATGTTTTTCGTTGGAATTAGTAATAGTCTTTAACTTTTTGTCAAAAAAGTTCTTCATAAATTTGGCTTTTAGGAATATAAATGGGAAACAATTCTTTAGCAGCATTCTTAAAATTTTCATCTGCGCTTGCGCTTTTTTGATTAGAATTAGTTGCGACATTAGCTGATAAGAAATACAGCATTTGTCAAAACGTATTTCATTTTTGATCTTGTGTTGCCCCTACCCATACCTTTCCTGTAATTGTATTTCTTAAATATCTAGAAAGTTTTGAACTAGCATGTTTTGAATTATTTCAATCATGAAACATATTTAGCGTACTAGTTGGTACTAATTCTGGACTAGAACCTCGTAGATAATTAAAATCTAAGTTTTGAATAATATCTAAGAAATACATCGGTGCTACATAAACAAAGTTATCATATTTTTTATTAATAACAAAGTAATGATAACCACCCTTACCTACTAATCAACCTTCAGATGTAGCTTTATTTGCTTCTGCACTATAAGTGCTATTAGGAGTAAAGCCATTTGCACCAAAACTAGTATCAACTGTTTTATTTAGTCCTAAGTTAGTAGGAGTTGCTAATTGATTATAAAAATTAGGATTTAAATTTAGTCCATCTTCACTAATAATTGATTTTCAATTAACTTTACTAGTGTCTCAGTCCTTATCAATTTTTGTTCCATTAGCTGAATCAGTTTTATATTCTCAGACAAGACGATACATTGAAGTTGCATCATCTCTATCAAAATCAAACGGTTGTAATTGACCAATAAATTGGTTATTCATTTGTGCTTCAATTTTGGGCGGTTCATCTTCTACTTGACCTTTAGTAACATTTAAAATTTTGTCTAAGATTCAAGACATGGTAAATAAAGTTTGATTTAAAGTTGGTAATATTTTGTATTGGTAATATTGTTGATAGCGAAAACGTAATCATCATTCAAAACGCTTTAATTTTTGTTGATAGTCCGTAATATCATCTTTGGTATAAGTTTTACCAGGACCAGTCGCTGCAAGAATTGGTGGTAGCATATTAGTCTCAGTGTCATTACTTCAAGTCTCATGATTTTGCAATAATGTCTCAATATCCTTGCTGTAAAAATCATCAGCATGCTTTGCTATTGTTGCAATTTTACTATCAATATCTTTATCGGTTAAGTTATATAAAGTATCCTTATTAAAAATAGTATCGGGATTATAATTATTATCTTTATAAAAATCAGTGTGTGCATAATCATATTTTCATGATCCACTTGTATGTCAAGCTGAATTTTGAAAAGGTAAATCAACAGTATCAGTATCATCAAGCGTTTGCTTTTTATTTAAACCATCAAAGTAAGCTTGAGCCAGAATATTTAATCCTAAATCATCTTTAATTTTTTCAAAAGCTTTGTTTGCATCACCAATTGTTACATTACCATTATCATCAACTTTATCAGCACTATAACCTAATTTACCATTAAAGAATTCATAAAACTTTTGTTTTGCCATGATTCCTTCAACATCATTAATAATTAAATCTAAGCCACTATTATAAGTGTTTTTAAATTGATCACTAATTGTTTTTGTATAATTTACCCCTGAAAAAGTTAATATTACTTTCTTTTTATCATGATCGGGAATACCACCAGTTGGAAGATTTGACATATCTCTTTCATTATCACAAGCAGTTAATAATAACACCGGTCCTGATAAAATAGTCATAGAAGCTAATAGTTGTAAGATTCTTTTTGGTTTTTTCATTATGTGCTCCTTCTAATTATTTTATATCATTTTGGTCATATCATCATATTGTCTGGTCACCAACAATGTTCAAATAATCAATAATACTTTTAGAGTCCATTCTGGCAACCGGAGCATCTTCTCCATAACCATCTCAAATATCATTCATAGCATCAACACTTGCTTGGAAAGTATTATTAATTTTGCTTGTTTGCTGTTTTTGCTGTCAGCGACTATTTAGGGTCGTTGTAAATCAAGTTTTCATGCTTTGCGCAAATTTATCAACGGTATCTTGGTCACCATTAAAATTTGTACCAGTAATTGCTGAAACATTTCAGTTAATTAAATTAGTATTATTATTAAAAGATAAAATGTAATCTCATCATTCAGGACTACTAATATCACCAGGTTTAGTATAATCCTTGATTGACTCATTTAAGTCAAAAGATTTCTTATCACCATTTTGAGTTTGTAATAAAAATTCTGTTTGCAGATAATCAAGATAAGGAGTGCTTGTCAATCCATCTTGACGATTTACCAGATCCTTCACATCTTCTCAAACTAAAGTACCTTTACTCTTTGCTAAGTTTTTAAAATCAGTAATAATCTTAACGTTTGATTTGCTTGACATTTGGGGATGATAAGTAATACCAGGGGTTTCAATAAAATGAATTCCAGCAGCATCAATAAATACTCCCACTCCAGGTCCATTGTTACTTGGATCTGGTAAACTTTTAGAAGTATGTTGGTCATCTTTAATATAAACCAAATCATTATACTGACTAGTTGCTGATGCATTTGTACTAACTTGGTGATTAATAGCATTAATTAAACTTATAACATCTGTTTTTGTTGGTATATTATTAGGAATAAACTGTGGTAAGTTAAATGCTTGAACACCACTAATCCCATTACCAACACCTTGAGCACTGGTAACATAACGATATAGATAATATTGAAAAGACGCAGTTGCTGTTGGTGTTTTACCACTAATATTAACTAATCCTAAATCACCACTTTTAGTTGTATCAGACTGTGGGTCATTAAATTTTAAATCATAAAGTGCTTTATCAAAACCATCATTTTTAATTCGTTTAAGAAGATCCATGAGTGTTTTTTCATTTTGCGAAAAACTTTCAGCATTAATTGTTGTTTGTAAAGCTTTGGGTGATTTGTTATCATCAAAAGGAATAACAATTTGACGTGTTCAAACTGGTTCTTGGTTTTTTATCATTACTTTAGCTATTTTAGTTTGTTTATTACTAAATAAACCCTCAATTGGACTATAAGTATCAACTAATTCTGGATTATCTTTGATGTTTTTTTCAGTTTTAACAACTTTAAATGAAGTATCTATGTCTGTTCAATTTTTACTATTTTGAATTTTAGTGTTTAAAGCATCATAATCAACCTTACTAGTAACTGCTGTTGCAACAATTCAAATTTGCTTTGCATAAGGACCTGGAGGATTCTTACCTATTTCACCATCAACATATTGTGTAACATTGTCATAAGTATGACTAACTCTAATTTTTTCTCATAAATCTTGTAATCAGGGGTTAATATCAGTTTGAGTGTAATACTGGTAATCTTGGTAATTTTGCGTAATATAACTACGTTGAATAATAGTAGGAGCCTTACCCTTTAAAAGAAAATCAATATAACTATCAATAGTTCCCCCACCACCGGTCTTGGACACATCTTTTAAAAAGTCTGTTCAAATTTTTTCTCAGCCACGACCTTTAGCTTGCAAAGATTTCAGCTGATTTTCTACTTCAGAACTAGCAGCTTTGCGAGCTGATGCATAATCGCTACTAAATTTAGGATCATTTTTTAAAATTGATAAGTTAACATAGTTATTAATTTCAGTATATAAGTCTTTTCCTCAAGTATTATTAGGATTTTTTAACAGATAATCAAAAAAATGTTCGGTCGTTCCGGGATTATCTTGGGCAAATTTTTTAAAATCATTAAAAATACCACTTCAATCAAACATATTACTAGTTTCAGGTTTTGATGAGTCATTACAAGCCATAACGCTCATAGTTGTTGATGTTGATAAAGTGAAAGCTGCGATTAGAGCAAGAATATTGCGCACTTTTGTCACTCCTTTAAGCTCATAGAAAAAATTGACATTTATTTTACTAAAATATCTTAACATAAATTTTAAATTTTCGAAGGATTTTTTTCATTTATTTTTTAATTTATTATTACCATATTATGTTGTTTGAGCAATTAGTTAGCAAAAAAGTCTTAAATTGTTAAATAATTAAGTGTATAATTATTATTGATAGCTTAAATTTGGATATTAAGATGTTTTTAATTAATAATTAAAAACCATTATTAAAGTTATAGGAGTATAAAACATATGAATAATAAACCAACAAAAATTGATCCTAAAAAAATTAGAACTGATTTTCCTTTTTTTAAAAACAATCAACAAATTGTTTATTTAGATACAGCAGCCACATCATTAAAACCGCAAGTTGTGATTGATGCAATTACTGATTATTATCAAAAATATTCAACTAATATTCATAGTCAAGATTATCCTCTTGCAGTTAACACTAATGATATTTTTGAAGATACGCGAAAACTAATTAGTAAATTTATTAATGGTGCAGCAGATGAAGTTATTTTTTGTCCTTCTGCTACTTTTGCTTATAATCAAATTGCTTTTAGTTTAGCACAATACTTGCAAAAAGATGATGAAATAATTCTAAGCGCATTAGAACATAGTTCATTATTATTACCTTTTTATCGTTTAGTTACCCAAAAACAAATTAAAATTAAATTTGTTGAAACTGACAATGATGGCATTATTACGATTGCTAATTTAAAAAAAGTTTTAAGTTGTAAAACCAAATTAGTTGCCTTTGCTAATATTAATAATTCACTGGCGGGAATTAATGATACCAAGGAATTAACCAAATTTATTAAAGATTATGGTAAAAACCATTGTGATGTTAACAATTGACCTTTTGCTAATATTTTAGTTTTAATTGATGGTGCTCAAGGTGTTGGGCACTTAGAAACTAATGTTAAAGCATGAGGAATTGATTTTTTCGCTTTTTCAGCCCATAAAATCTTTGGACCAACCGGTATTGGAGTTTGATGATCTAAAAGTAAATGATTAACAATGTTTGATCCCCTAATTGTTGGTGGTGGCATGAATGGTCACATTTATAAAGATGGTCGTTTTACTTTGCTTGATAGTCCCTATCGCTTTGAAGCAGGAACCCAAAACATGGCTGGTGTTTTTGGTTTACAAGCAGCCATTAAGTATTTACTAGCAATTGGCTTTACCAATATGAAAAACCATCAAGTATTAATCAAAAAATATGCAATCCAACAATTAACAACCCATTTAGCTGACCAGATTGAAATTTATAATCAAACAAATGATTCAGGAACTTTAATTTTTAATATTAAAAATGTTTTTGCCCAAGATGTTGCTAATTATTTAGGATTACAAAATATTTGTTTAAGAAGTGGCACTTATTGTACCAAATTATTAGCAGAAGTAGTTGGTAGAGAAACTGCATTACGTGCTAGCTTTTATATTTATACAACTTATGAAGATATTGATGCCTTAGTTAATGCTTTAAAAAAAGGAATTAATCATGGTGGTGACTTTCTCGATGCTTTCTTTTAATGAAAATCAAACTTATTTTCGCAAACTAATTGTCAATCATTATAGCAATCCCACCCATAAAGGTTTTACTAATATGGCTAATAGTTTAACTTATCATCAAGCTAGTGCATCTTGTGCTGATGATTTTCAAGTTGAAATCGTAATTAATAACCAAATAATTAACAGTGCAAGGTTTATTGGATTTGGTTGTGCCATTGCTACGGCAGCAATTGATATTTTTTGTGAATTAATTGAAAATAAAACAATTGCTGCCATAAAATTAATTATTGCTAATTACCAAGCAATGTTAAACCAAGCAATATTTAAAGAATCAGTAATTGGCCAAATGATTGCTTTTAAAAATGTCCCAAGACAACGCAATCGCATTAAATGTGCCTTAATTGGCATTGAAGGTATTAATAAACTACTATTAATGGAGCAATAATAATGAAAAATTTATCACCCACTACTACTAAAAAAAGCGAATTAAGGAAATTTTATTTAAAACTATTAAAGGAAACTTCCAAGAATCAACACCAAAAATGAAATCAAATCATTTTTAAAAAATTCCAAAGTTCCCATTATTTTAAACAAAATCAAGTTTTTGCCCTTTATCATTCCTTACACGATGAAGTTGATACTAAAGCAATCATTGAATTATTATGGGCTAATGCTAAACAAGTTTGCTTGCCAAGAATGGTGGATCAAAACCTTGAATTTTATTATTTCAATAGTTGAGATGAAATCACAATTGATAATAACTATCAAATTGGTCAACCAAATGTCACCTGTAAAAAAGTTAAAGACAATGAAATTGAATGTATGTTAATACCACTAGTTGCTTTTGATCAAGATTATTATCGCATTGGCTATGGTAAAGGCTTTTATGATCGTTATTTAAGCCAAAATAAAGGTAATTATCCCAAAATTGGTTTGTCTTATGATGTTCAAAAAATTCCTTTTGTTTTTGAACACGATCCATGGGATATATCTTTAGATTTTATTTTTTCAAATTAAATTTAATAAGTAAAATTTATGCGGTAAAATATTATTGAAGCTTAAATTTCGTTTATTAATAATTTTTAATACAAATTACAAATAATTAATTTTTAACTTTAAAAATAAATAAAATGATATACTATTAACAGTACTATTAAATTATTACAAGGAAAGAGGAATCAACTTATATGACAAATGTAAAAGAGGAAACGTATCCTAAAGGAGAAATTGTTACGCCATTACCAGAAAAGGAAAAAAGTATGCAATTTCAGGTTGGAGATATTATTTTAGTAAATCCAACTGGATTTAAACAATATGGTGTTTTCTGCAAGTGTCCAAATGGTTATACTGGCTTAATCCATATTAGTCGTATTACCACAAAATTCGTGAGAAATGTTAGTGATTTTTTCACTATTGGTCAAGAAATACAAGCCGAAATTACTGAAATTCATCCCAATGAAAAGAAATTAAGTCTAAGTACTAAAGGTCAAAAATTAGAAGAAAAGAAACAAGGATCTGCCATTGACGAAAATGGTTCAGGTTTTAATGAATTAAAAAATAATTTAGATACTTGAATGGAAAATGACGACAGCAACTAATAGTTGCTGTTTTCTATTTTTAAAATTTACAAATAATTTCTGACAAAGGAGTTCCACTCATAACCATGATTAAAACTAATTTACAATTAGCTAATATTAGTACAAAAGATTTATTATCATATCAACCACAAGTTGCCAAAATTCATGCTGAATTAGAAAATAATGCTAATAATGAAACTGGTTTTCTTGGTTGACTTAATCTGCCGTTTCAATATGAAAAGGATTTAACTTTTAAAGCCACTTGAGATAAAATGCAAACATTAGCAGTAAAATTACAACAAGAAATTGACATTCTGGTTGTTATTGGCATTGGTGGTTCATATTTAGGAACCAGAGCTGCCGTTGAAATGATCCAAGGTTTATTTAATCTTAAAGCACCAGTAAAAATTATTTATGTTGGTAACACCATGAGTTCAACTTATCTGTACCAAATTCTCGCATACTTAAAAGACAAAGAATTTGCCATTAACGTTATTTCTAAATCAGGGACAACGACTGAACCAGCCATTGCCTTTCGTTTACTAAAAGATTTGCTAAAAAAACAAAAACAAGATGAAGCAATCGTTAAAAGCAGAATTATTGCCATTACTGGTGCTGAAAAAAGTTTACTCCATGATTTAGCAACAGCATCATCATATCAAACCTTTATTATTCCTAATAATATTGGTGGTCGTTATTCTGTTTTAACACCTGTAGGGATATTTGCCATGATGGTAGCAGGAATTGATTGCCAACAAGTTATTAAAGGTGCTCAATTAGCTTATCAAGCATGTAAAAATGACCAAATTGCTAAAAATGATGCTTATGCTTATGCTGTTGCCCGTTATCATTTATATAAAAACAATCATAAAGCTGTTGAAATCTTAGTTAGTTATGAATTACAAATGCAAATGTTTTGTGAATGATGAAAACAATTATTTGGTGAATCAGAAGGCAAGGCAGGAAAAGGATTATTACCTGTGAGTGTTATTTTTTCAACTGATTTACATTCAATGGGGCAATTTATCCAAGAAGGTTCAAAAATCTTTTTTGAAACCGTTATTAAAGTTTTAACACCAAATGCCGATGTTAAAATTCCATTGCATAAGCATGATGATGATCAATTAAATTATTTAACTAAATATTCTTTACATGACATTAATAATATTGCTTTACAAGGTACTTTAGCAGCTCATAGTGATGAAGAGCAAGGAAAAACACCAAACATTGTTTTAGAATGAGCAAAAATGGATGCTGAAATGTTTGGTTATGCTAGTTATTTTTTCATGAAAGCTTGTGCTGTTAGTGCCAGTTTATTAGGAGTTGACCCTTTTAATCAACCAGGTGTTGAGTTTTATAAAAAGAAAATGTTTGCTTTGTTAGGTAAATCATAACTTCAAATTTAATTAAGAAGGTGGGTTTTGTTTTGCAAGCAACTTAGCACATTTTATTAGTTCCGCTTCGTTGGTTGTTGTTGGTACTCAATCTGATTTATTAATTTGGGTAGCTATGTTATCAAATTTTTCTGCTTTAGTGGCAGTTAATTCATGATAAATTTCAGCATTACTTTTTTTAGGATATAAATTGACAGCAACAGCAGTTTCTAAATCAGGCGTTAATTTAATTTCGGGAAATTGATAGCGGTCACAATCAGAATACTTGCTCATAATTTTTTGAAAAAATTCAATAATTATTTTATTTTCTGAAAGCATGTTTTGACAAAAAAATTTCATAGGCATGATGTCTGGTA
>Ga0194135_10002410_pt1 | contig 11344 bp, 7 predicted proteins | sample LitLau_LLRF_2013_FD_134024 | JGI IMG/M metagenome (GOLD analysis project Ga0194135, IMG submission 134024) | Freshwater sediment microbial communities in response to fracking from North America - Little Laurel Run_MetaG_LLRF_2013 (version 2) | ecosystem: Environmental > Aquatic > Freshwater >... | reverse complement strand
CTGTAATGATGTTCTCGATTCGAGGGCACTGACATCCGCCCATTTGTCCCAATACAGACTAAAACAACAAGAAGAGAAAATGATTAGTAACCAGTAGAGTCGCCGCAAATATTCGGTGTTCGGCCGAATAGTATATGGTAGGTACAGGACAAATAAAAACCATTATTCCGAAGGAAAAAAAAATATAACTGATTAAAGAAAGGGGTAAGTGTGAGGTAAGGGTGAGTAAGGGGAGATTCGGGCACTAGTAGATGCGAATAGAAAATTTGGCACGAAGACCCAATTCGTTCAAAGAAACTTAGGTCATATAATTATTTTAAACATTCTAAAATTCTAGTAGGGGTAGAAGATTATGGGACTCCCAGGCGGAAGGCGCGCTTAAAATTACTTAGGAAACTGGGTTGGGGCCACCCAGGTAAGCTAGACGAGCATCTCTGACTCTTCAAACTACTCCTACAATGGCCCAGCCAAGTCAGGCATAAACATTGCCCGGCTGAATATTCGGTATTTTCGGTCGCATCCCGATTCGCGCCATCTCTAGTTACCATCAAGTTTCCACATTCCATGAGATTTATTAAAAATATACTGGAAGAGGGATAAATATGCTCTAATGTTGATAATAAATTATATTGTCCATAAAAAAGGTGAGATGGCCAGCTTGTGACAGGTTTAGGATATTAACCGATTTTATTACTTCCTTTCAACTGACACATGTCATTCAACACATCCAAAACCCTGTATACTTTATTATTATTATACAATTTAGAAGTGCCCTTATGTTGTTTCTTGCCGTATTTTGGGTCCCACCAAAAGAAAAATACTATAAGTGCCTTTTTGATTTGTTTTTTTTTACGTTTGGCGCTACTTTGATGGGTTGTATGTCAAGATCCGACTATAATTATTACTTTTGGTGGGAACAATAATTTCATGCTTATACTTTAAGCCCATATAATTAATATATCAAGGGTTGTTTCCTTGTTATGTACGGTAGGTACGGTGGCTAAAAAAGTTGAAAAAAACGTCCTTCCCCTTCGTACAGGTCTTAGTGAATCTAGAGTCACTGGTCTGTTATATGACGTATACAAAGTATAACGAATACATACATAGGTACCTACAATTAAATCATCAAAACAATTTTATGATGAGTACGCTATCCCCAAATCTGAGGCATAGGAGTTAATTGAGCACTAACACAAAGATAGGTAATTTCGAGGGAGTGCTATTTTTATTGACGGGGCTGCGACTCCCAACTAAGCTTTTAATGCAGGTTTTAGTGTTTCTTGCAGGTACAAATATTTATGGCTAGAGCAATTACTTTAACAATGCACATAATAAAGTGAGGGCCGCGGCCGCCTTTCCCAGATCTATTCCAAGTCGACTTTATCAATTTCTGTAGCTGAATAACATTAACCGGTTAATACTTTCACTCATTCTACACATGGAAAGTATTTGGATCGTGAAAAAATAGTGATGCACGGTCCGGTTAGATGCAATCTTCGGTCCGGACCGAAAGGACCGAGAGCCAATTCAAACTGGATTCTCGCTTGAGAAACCCAGAGTACAATCCGTTTATTTCTAATATTAAACACAAAACAGATAATAAGTTTTTTCTAGTGTCACATCAATTGTTCCCAAAGTATACAAACTTATCGCTTTGTTTTCATTTCCGATGGATATTTGATAAAACACCTTTGTTTGCCTTATTTTCTCACCACTCTCTCATTTTTATCAAGTTTATTATTTTTGTCACCTTTTATCTCACTCTTTGTCACCTCTTAGCCGTCACGATATACTAAGTGCATACGTCCATAAGCTACAGCGAAATATCGAAATACCTATTAATCGATTTTTTAACGAACAGTACGTATACCGATGCTAATGACGGTAGAGGAAGAAATTCAGTCATCGGCCTGTGTTCGGTTCGGTCAAGTCCATTTTCACTCGGTCCGGTCCAAAACAAAACAAAAAATCAGCCCTCAGTCCCAAACTTCGAAGGAACCAGACCGAACTCATCACTAGTAAAACTATTGATTTTTGTGTCTCTCAGTTAATTACAATAACCTTCATGTGCATAATTTTTGCAAATCGTATTAAAACCAATAAATAAACATATCAAAAAGAATGTAGGTTAGGTATATGTAGTTCTGTATACTAAGCAACTAAAACTAAACGTGAAGGATGTAAGGCTGGAAGAGAGGTTGGTTTGGTATAGCGAGGTACCACGTTGGGATGGACCATGTCCATGTACCTGAATCACATGTCACCATTATCTCGTTCTGATGTTGTAAAAGCCTTCCCTTGATGTAGGGACCATTTTAGTGCGGTAGCTTTACATACGACTACATCTATACGACTCAACTCACGTTAATGACTCTGTGTTTTCAATTTGTTTCAGAGGGAATCTTTATGAGCATTTTTATTGAATAGAATAGAATATGCCGTTATAAAATATCTTACGTATCTACCTATAGAATGAATATAGATTCATAGCTTTATTTACTCACTTTTATTCAGAAAATAAACTACCTATATACGTACTATACCATTTAATATCCAGTCGACTCGGTAGACTCTATTCTATACCACAATGTCGAAGGAAAGGAAGTCACGACTCATCTAAAAGAATATGCCTATAGTAACGTAACATCTAGAAATAAGATCTTCTGTTAGGACTGCATCATATACCTATCTACCAAACAATTCCTGAAAAAATGGCCATTGTAAAGTAAGATTATGCCCTTTAACTCATTTTATATGAAGCATTTTTCATTTTAATCTGAAAAACCATGGTTCTATGCTATCCTATTTTAAGGACGAAACTTCTATACAGACAGACAGACATCCGACGAAAGTAAAAATTCCCTATCTCGTCGAATCGGAGACTTCGCTCGCTCAGTTAATTAATAATGGTATTCACGATAAGTCAATCGATGGAAGAATCCTTAATTTCAGAAGTAATAGCTGACCGTGATTACCATTAATGTGTATATGTTGTGTCGGAAGTTTTGGAAAAGGGGTGCGGTCAGATCGAACTAATTGATCCAGTTCTGAGGAGTGTAGTACTACGCACACCACCGAGGCTACCCATACAACTTACGCCTCCCTACTGAGTGGACGCGCGTGGTGAGTGTCGAGGCGTGGGCGCACCTTGCCTACTACTACAGGCTTGCTCTACATCGGTTATGCCACTATCATTATCAATCGAGCCACTTCATATGAACGGAAGTTAATAATTAATGGCTATTGGTTTTGGACTGTATGCAAGTCATAATAACCAATTTCTAATGTAGGTACGTAAAACATTCTTTTACTTATTTTCGAGATATATTTTTTCTTCTTCCCTGGGGAGGGTGCATATATTGAAAAAATAGTAATAAAGTACAAAAGAAAAATCCGTTGGCCAATGTTGGCATGTACGCATGGGGCGGTGTACTTAGGTATGTTTGTCGTCTGCCCGTTCCTTCGGATGTTGCATAAGCTCGGCTATAATAGTAAAAATGCGTTTGTCCCCTGAATTCTACTATAAACGGGGCTTGACTATGTAGTAATACGTAGCAGTTTAAGATGTATTATGTGATATTGCATTACACATTATTTTCTTACATGCACTTGTATTTATTTGCGTATAAATTTGCATAGATTAATTAAAAAAAGAACCTAGCTACCCTGATCAAAAAACACAAAATGATAAAGTATTGACAATGACAATTAAACTGTTTGATGAAGAAGACGTGTTTTACCTTGAAAACCCATTCTTCTAAAAACTGCGACGTCACTCAATCGAAAGCAAATATTGACACAAATGGCGGTTAATAAATGGCATTAGGCGATATTCACTGAGAAAAACTGGAGCTCTCCCTGTTTTCTAATAACTAATCAGCTAAATGACCTGCCATGGAAACCGGATGCGACAACAGGTGGAAACCACCACTCCAATGAACCTATGAATCAATGAAAATACAACAAAGTTGAAAAATAAATAATATGGGTGATGGTGTCATTCATTTTAAACTCATTCAGAAGACAGTTGAATATACTGCCTTCTAGGTTTATGCTTACAGGCTTTTTCAGGTTTCTAGTGTTTCTACTTGGTTGAAAACTGTAAAAAAATAATGGTATATTCACGGTAAGTCTAGGAATGAAAGAATGCGTAAGAATATCCGAAGTATACGAATGCTACTTGCATCCTAATTGGCTGAGCGTTGTCACGCGACTTGGCTCAGGCAATAAGTTTCATTCGTACTTCGGACATTCGCATTTTTTCATGCATTCTTAGACTTACCGTGATTACCTTTATTATTAGCGCAAGCGGCTGGAGGTTGCATACTGAAACCTATACAAAACATAAACGTTGTGTATTAGCTAACCCTAATTTAAAGAGGAAATCCATCTCGAAAAACTCATCTTTTTCTTTCATAATATTTTCGTCGAATATGCGGAAGGGTATCGTAAATGATGAATTTTAAGGTGTCTGGGACAAATATGATCTAATCCCTTTTTTGAGCTGTCCCGCTAGCACTAATGGAAGAGGGTGGGAATGCTAGAAAGGCTAGATATTATTTTAAGTTCGTTGAAAAAAAAATTCAAAAACATATGGGCGTAGGGATTTGATGCTAGGAGGCCTTCGTTTTGATTGCACAATACTCTCCTACTACCGATGCGAGACCCTCCTTTTCTGAAATTGCTGTCTCTGAACATCGGAAATGCCTAATGGATTACCAATAAGGAAGGATGATTCTTTAGCACATGGTGTACAGATGAAAAAAGGAGGGAAATGGCTTGAAGTAGGATGAGAAGAAGTAGTGAGGCTGCAGGACGAGTTGGCCTTGATGGGCAACCATACAGGCACACAGACACACACGTACCTTGGAGTTGGAGAGCTCCAGCTCCAGCTCCAGTCGTACCTCTCTCCAGGTCTGCAGGTACTCTAATACCACTCCGTCATTAGCTTCGTGACGGTCCATGCACGAATCCCGCCATCCACTCTGATATATCATTGATTCGTTACTCACTGCAATCAACTTGGAATGCTCGCACACCGGTAATCCAACAACCATCTTGAGCCCCTTGCCTCGAGAGGCAAACATAGTCTCCATGTTGCTTTAGTGCACGGCTACAAATGCGACATTAAGTGCCAGAATCGTACCAACATACATACCATAGGATGGGATCATGGGATGGGACCTATTTGAAATGTTCCAACATTACAATAGGCCCCATCATCCCATGGTTTCTTATGAGGGTGGTATTCTCTTTAGAATTCAGCTTTTAGCTGAGGCACCAACACCGCTCTTTTGTGCGATGCTCCATTACATATTTATTTCGTTATTTCATTTTAAGGGACACATAAAAGAGACCAATGACATGTCATATGCCATGCAGTGAGTTCTCGAGGTAAATAAGACAGTCAAAATATTCATCTTCCCGTCTTCCATACACAAATAAGAAGCTGTTGTACTATTTTTAAAAAACAAATCTTGGGGAAGAACCACCGATGCCAGCGATGACTACGCCAAATCAAGTGGGGGGCGGGGGGTCGGTAGAGAATTTCTAAAACAGCCGCTCCCCTTATGTTTCCTGAAGCGGATTAAGGGTCCAGTCGGCCAAGGTACCGAACACACATCTATTTTACCATGGGCTTATAATAGGTCAAAAATCAGAAAACTTTTAAAACACATTTGGTCGATATCGATTTCTAACCACTAAGCATGGCAAGAGCTGAAAATGAAATAAATCATTCAGCAATTTCAAGGGACATTCCCAACAGTTTAGGCATATTGATTATTGAAGAGATTGGAAGATCTTGGTGACGGCGGCATCGAACCAGGACAAAACTTCCAAAACCTTCCAGTTCTTCAAGACACAAGGATGGCAACAACGAGAAAGAAGTCTCAAGAATATTGAAGGGATACTGATACTGCATGATGAAATTAATTCATTTGTGAAACATTCCATGCAGAGGTAGGTGCCAGTACCTATGCAGTGCCCTAAAAAATTCCATCATTATATTTATTGTGGTGACGTAGCACAGAAGAAGATAGTTAGGAGAAGGATGCTGGATAGAGGAAAGAGCAGGACACAATAGGTACCTAGTGATGGTGCGATAAGAGTGCTGGGCTCCAGGCACATTGCGGTCCATACCTGGCACCTATCGCAAACTCAATCACCATCGTTCCATGATCCTGGTCCGGTGTTTCTATGCGGCATTCTATTACTAAATACATTATCGGCTGTAATAACTAACTAAATATCCACGTTCCTAAAGGCTCCGATCATATCCAGCGCCTGGCATGCCAGCGAATTGACTGCCATGAGTCTTCAAAAACTGAGCTAGAAGAATCGTGTCGCTCGCTACCTAGTACATAGGAAAATATGAAATTGTATATTACATTGACCCGGCTATAATACTAGACCATATAAAGTGAAAATTTTGGAAAACAACTCGATACGTCAGAAAAATTTGACACAAAATCTGAATAAATAAAGAATTTTTACTAGTAGATATATAAATAATACGTAGCGACAAAAAAAAAGATTACTTCATTTACGAATTGCCTAATACGAAGAACTTAGTTTCTACTCGTTAAGCCCGTATCTGACGACAAAGGCCAGCTCTTAACTTAAACGTTCGTATAACGCTAACTTGATTTAGGGGCGGGAGCCATGAATGTTTCCCTGAGCATACAAGGATCAACACGAAAATTTAGACTTTAGACGCTGTATTCATCCCCCTTCCCTTAATTAAACCAAATGACGCACAGCAAAAATGTGACGTCATGAAACCAGGTTTAAATTTGTCACTTTCTGAATGATTTTATTGGTTTAGTTTCGGTTCAAGAAAATGAAATTAAATCAACAGCAGCCGTTTGTCGTCTGATACGGGCTTTAGGCACTTTAAAAACAATTGACAAGCTAATGGAGTACTTCTATAATGTCTGGGAAAGACAATATTGATTTAGAGGAAATGATATTTTACAAGAATGGTTTCGGTTATTGCGCGAGAAAGGCAGCTAGGTACGAAGGAATCAAGTGTTATTTGAATAAGAGAGTCATGATGATAATGATGATCGTCATCGTCATGATGGCGGCAGCGTGGGAGCCTCTTCCCCAGATTCCCCACAAATTAGTCTGCTAACACTTTTTTAATCACGAGAAATTAACATTCGAACAAAGGCACCGTGTCCAATCACACTTTAAAGAACCCTCGGCTATTGATCAGTTATACGTACGATACATCTCTGGCAAAACTGATTGAAAATAAGTAGAACCACCTGAAACCGCATGGCCATCATTAAACATTTTACAATCCATACCGAGAAGGAATCTCATCAGGTAGGGCACCTCTCTGCGCGGCGGGGAACGTTTCAGGAATTCTCCAACTCACTCTCAATACTAAAGTTTTATTAACTTCTAGGTACTAGCTATCACACTACATTAAGCATCGCTTCATCATAGCTATCTACCTTGTTTTATTATCCAACATAACTAAAAATTTGAAACACATAACCAAGTCCAACAATTTAAAAAAATTTAACGCATACACCAAAGAAAAACCGAAAGACTGTGATTGGCTTAGTGGACAATAATGCTAGTTGCATGAAAATAATACGGCACACCGCACTAACTTTTTCGCTGAATTTCAACTTTAAGACAACCTTTTTAGTAGCAATCGTATCTCTATTTTATGATAAGACACGTGTACATTTTTGTTTCATTCTATAGATTAGTTGTGACGGGAAACGCCAAATCGAAATCGCAATACTGTCGGGCTATATACCTACCTATGCAGGAATATAACGCGAGAAATTAAAAAATCTTCTTATGTTATAAATTAGACGAGAGTATCATGAAAATAAGCTTATGTTGTTAAAGTCTTAAACCCGATGGTACTCGTGATGTGCCGATAAATAGACATAAATGCGAAACTATTTTGGTATTGCAGTTAGAAACGCTAAAATGTATGCCGATTCAATAATACCTCAATTTTATTAGGCATGTTGATCCTCATAACCGTCTGAATCAGCGCCCAGATAAATACCCAGCAGTCGTTAAGAACAAAGAACAAATCGTATTGACTAGAGATAGGACAGGCATACAGGGGCAGGTTGAGAAGACCCATTGGTTGAGAATGTGCCTAATCCTGAATCTTGGGATTCGGTCCCCTCGACACTCAGACTTCTAACTTCCAATTATTACTATACAACTCGTTTCGTGAAGTGACCACCTCGGAGACTCTTACAACTGGAACTCGTTGGTATTTTTATGGAGACATAAGTCAGGATTTAAAAAGTCTCCGGTATCTATTTCAAATATTAATTTCCAGTTGGGGCAACGAAAAATTATAAGTCGTTAGATTTTAATCCCAGGTATATCCCACACCGCATACACCCGATGGTGTTTCATACTACCAACCGAACCACAGAGGTTGGTACTTTTGGTCGTAGGTACGACAGAAAACCGTACAACATATTACCGGACACAAACATCATTTTCTTACTGTATAGCCTAGTGAGTCGGCAACTAGCACTGGTAAAAAATGTGTGGCAGTACCCGGGAAAACGATGAACAACTTTCTGCCGTACGACAAAATCCATTGTTGCTGTAACGTTCTGAGCATAACGTTTGTCGCGCAAACTCCATCATAGTCTTGTTTTGCCGAACTGGCGGTAGGTTCAGAGGGGTGATAATTTGTAGCCAGCAGCTCTAATTCACGAGTAAATTTTTCTTAGACGTATTCCAGCACCTCTACAACACTGAATTAACACCTTCATGCCTTAAAGCTCGGGATTCCAAGAGCAAATTCAAATTAACATGACATCGCCAAGTGGTTAGTCAAACAACACTCAGTTCAACTACCAAGCGGCTTCAGGAAACCAATTCGTCTTATGTTCTAACACTACTTATTAATCTGCCCAACACAGAAACGAGACTTGCCAGGGGTCAGGATTGAGTACCAAAAATTATCTATCTGTTGAATTTGTAAAAAAAAATACTTTGTTACGATTTAAACCTAAAAAGTCCTATATTTCCAGTAGTGACAAGAATTTAATTTTTTGGGACAGAGACGAAGTCGTGGGAAGCGTAGAAGAATAGACAGATGTCAGGAAGCAGTAGATATGTCTGTATTCGACCTACCGATACGCATAAACTATTAAAGTACACCTTCCACATAAGATTTGATACTTTTGGTTGTCTATTAGTTACATGTTTTCATAAAAACACATGTTAACAGGCACTTACAGCCTGTGCAAAACAATAAAATGCTAACACGATGGTTTATATCTAGTCAGCAATTTTCTACCAATAATATGTACCTACTAGCAAATTAAGGTCAACAAATCGACAATCGAGTTTACAATAAAATTATTACAGCCTTTAAAAGTCCAAAAAATGCACTCACGGCAATAGGGGTACTCAGCTAAATCATTATAAAAACAATAACATTGGATTTCACACGACAATCTTCCGACTGCCGGAACTTAGGTACCTATGTTCCCGATAATTCTCTAGTTGTCATCTGTAATAGTTTTTAAACCTTTGTAATCACAGTAAGTTTTTTTTTATGAGCACACATTATCATTTATCGCATAAAAAGAACAATTTGTATTTTATGATTCGACCCGATTCTCATTCCCATACCATAAGACACAGTGTAATTTTTGGCAGCTGGGTTTTGAAGTGATAAGTTACATGGGCAGGTGCTTTTCCCATTGTAGAGAGTAGAGATGTATTTGCGTCATTTATTATAATTACACTGTAAAGCCGCAGCGATAATGTTAACATGATTACACGTAGGGATGTGATGCCATCTACCAAATATTTATAATATTTTTTGTGCCAAGTCAGGCGCATATTTCAAAGCGGAGAGGTCTGGTCGGCATTAATTGCTCCCTCTCTCGGCATCTCGGTGGCAGAGCCCGCGCCTGAGTAGGTACCTATATTGTCCCTTGCCTTCTACAGGTCCCGCATCAACACGTCCGAATTTTCACCCATCATTCGTTTAAATTGCCTCATTTTCCGAGTGTTGGAGCCGCAATTAGGCAGGATAGCAACGACTCAGGTGAATAACATCAATTTCGATGGAAACATGTCCGCCGTGCATCATCATCTCGCTGGAGAACCATAATGCCCCATAATGAGCATCAGACAAGCACAAGAATGCATTCAAGTACTTACCTACATACCTACCTCTTCACCATCACAACCCCTTCTCTCTCTCTCTCTTTCTCTCTACACAAAAACCTATTTCCCAACTCAATACAAAATCCAATGCGTTTTCTTTTCGAGGGATCCAAGCGAGCCAACCAAATGTTCGTTGTCAAGTCATTAGTGTGCAATTGGATCCATCCAAAAGAAAGGCATTCGCAATACTCGTACATGCATTAGGTGCATGAATAACAATAATTTTACACCTATATCATTTTTATCCATGTTTCTTGACTTTTATAACTTAGTTTTTTCGAAATGCCCCGGTGCCGACCACCGAGGTTTTGACAAACGCCAAACCCAAACTACACAACTACATATATCTTAATTAAACCAAAGTTTAACAATCTTAGGGTGAACAATGCAAGTCTTTAAAGTTTAAACCAGTGTTAAGCAATATTAAGCCAGTCATATGAACTAATTCATCGTTAAACCCGTGGTATAAAGGCTATTGTACCGTTCGCCCTTAATCGGTCCTGTTCCATGATCTAAAATCGTTATCCCGGTTGTATTGTACCGTTCGGCCTAGGATGAGGATGGATTAAGAAATAAACGAAGGTATACGAGAGAAGCACAAATAATTTAAAGCGTTAATAATACCCTTGTAAGAAGAAATCTCTCGGGGAAGTAAAACACACCGACGACCTTCTCTCAAATATATTTTTCCATTGCTTTTCCATTTTCCAAGGGAAACAAAAATGGCCGAAGGCCTCTCAAATTTAGCAACGAAAGGTGGTCTGGAGGTCCCTAAATCCATCACCAGAGTCTCTACGGAAAAGTTAGGGTACTTACTTTTTCTCTTGACAGTATCAGTAGACTTATCGGCGGGGTGGAATACCGCCAGCACAGTCGGAACCACGCACAAGCACAAGAAAAGCACGATTGGGGTGAGTCCATCGTGGCGGGATCCCGTCATTGTAAATCATGACCCCATCACAGAAATCCACTGTATTCAACAAAATTACGTCCCCAATTTAATGTTTTTCAAAAAAATGCTGTTTGGAAACTGTTTTTTTAGGAAAATGGATAATAGATATTTGTTTGCATTTTGTTATGACATTGGACTATGTTTTACCATATTCTTACCTCTATATAATAATATTTATTTTACAGTAGGTACTACTCATTTTCTTCACTT
>Ga0194135_10002409_pt1 | contig 11348 bp, 19 predicted proteins | sample LitLau_LLRF_2013_FD_134024 | JGI IMG/M metagenome (GOLD analysis project Ga0194135, IMG submission 134024) | Freshwater sediment microbial communities in response to fracking from North America - Little Laurel Run_MetaG_LLRF_2013 (version 2) | ecosystem: Environmental > Aquatic > Freshwater >... | reverse complement strand
TGTCTGCTAAAGCGGGTTGGAATGCTACTAATGCATTATATACACGTAAGTTTTGGATATCGAAAACTAGTTAAGTAAGGCTCAGTTCAAATAATACAACTGTTTTTTAAGATGCGTTTATTGTCCGTGTGATATGTGCAAGCATACATATTGGAATGACGAAAAGAACACAACAATAAAAACCTCGATAATTCACAGTATCGGAGAATATATATGTATGTGTATTTACTCAGCATGATTAAAGGAGAGGATGAATTTAAGAGGAATGAGCTATGGCATCTTCAGTTTGTGCACAGGAGTGTAGGACGCACCAGCATGAAGGTATTTTGCTTGAGTGCTTACTGCACTTTTATGCTAAGTTCTCTTTATTTTGAGAATGATAGACCTAAAAAAGGGAACAATGAAGTTTCAACAACAACACCGGTTAGAGAAACAACAGTTGAGTTGTTGTTTTATAATGCTGAGATAAATAAAGTCATCAATAGGGACGGAAAACATCGTTTAAGACCATCTTTCTCGCAGACATTTGTCCCTGGAAAGGTAAGGTAATAACGAATAATTAGCAGGTAGTTATAAAGGTATGCAACGAAGAAATAAAAATAGATGAGTCGTGACTACTACTGCGTGAATGTGCGTCCTGGAGTGGAAATGTTAAAATATCCGACGAACATATACGAATTCGTGGAAAAGGATAAGGACAGATCTTTGAAATCTGAAGCCCTTGTGTTAACATGTAAGTACTTAAGGCGAATGGAACAAGACGGCTACCAGCTCCCATCAGAAGTCGAAACAATCACAGAGATACAACCGGTCAGCATTGTGTAAAATAGCATTTTAAGAGGCTTTTTCAAGATAAGATTTCTTTGTGTGTTCATTGCAGCGTACGGTAAAGTTTAGCAGAGGGAGAAAATTGACAGATGTAAATCTTGAAACGGGATGGATTGATAACACAAACGAATATTTGCGTTATGAAATGTATCCAGACAATAACACCATGGTAAACCAACCGTATGACATTTCAAAGTCGATGTAGAAAGCATAGGAAAACGGCTGATGCATGTAATTAACATACTTATGAATCTGCTAGGTTCTAGAGTTACTTTATAAAACTTATGAAGCATCAGTGAATAGTTCTTGTTTCAAGAAGTCCAAAATTTTCACCGACTACATGAACCTACCGAGTTCTTATTATGAAAATGAGGAGAAATACAACGAGTTCTTGAACGTAAACTCGCAAATATAAATGTTATTTGTTGGAACCAGTATGTTATAGTATTATTTTTAGAAATACGGAACGCATTTCGCGACATCACTCGTATTCGGAGGACGCTTGGTTATAGCTGTTGAAACTAGAATTCTAGATAATAACCAGAAGGCATTTACATCTGTTGATGACTCAATTGGGAATTATATGAACTCAGCTTTTCATAAGGAGGACACTTTGTTGTACACAATGAGCAAAGGTGGCCTTTTCAATCCTGACACACCTTTACGTCTATGGATACAATCACTTTACAGCAAGCCTAGCATAGTTGAAGGTTGATAGAAACTTCTGTACCCAGGAACTATTCAATTCATTGTTTAATGTCATAAAATTGTATTTTAGGAAGAAGCAAGCTTATCAGCACAACTTTTAAGCAGGAGAGTACTCAAGCTCAATTGATTGCATTTGAGTTGGCAGTAGAGGCAGAAAAGATGCACAACGAACTCCAGAGATGCATTTCCATCATCGAGATACTACTGTCGTCACCAAAGCATACTTATTTCCGTCAATACTTGCTCAGTATATTTCATGACGAAGCGAAAAAAATAACACCCAACAGTTACATCGTGAAGTATGCTTTAGATATTGTCGACTCAATAAAAAATCAGTCTCTGCCAGCAATACGAATACTGATAGACGAAGGTAGATAACCTGATTGCAATAATGAAAAAAATATGAAATGGTATGAAACCCAAACAAATGCAAAAACTATTGTATTATAGGTGAAGAAATCCTGTCAGTAACTCTTCCTTTGGTGAAGCACTTATGTGTATCATGTGAAATGTCCTTCGAGAATATTAAAACGTTTCAGTCAAACATGAATAAGTTATGCTTGAAGGTATATGAAGAAAGCAGTAGGTGCGAAGGGAGTTATAGCGTCTGCCAAACGGAATTTTCAATTCAGGAAGGCTTAAAGAAAGGAAAGTCATTATTGGTTTGTTAAAAAATAACTGCAGATGTCTAAAAAAACAGCATTTAGTTTCAATTTAGTGTAAAGTTATCTAGTTTTATTAAACCTATTACTTACAATTGCAGATGTTTGTAACTTTCATTTAATGAACCAACAATCCTTGCATGGTTTAAAAATCTCGAGTGCAATACAAAAACTGTTTGCTGGAGTCAACTCATAAAAAATGCACGTGTACCATTCTAGTGCGTATTTATATCTGCTGGTTTATTGTGCGTGAGAAATCAGTTATTCGTGAGTACACACACATTTTCTTGTGTTCATTAACCTTGAATCCCAGATTGGTTTTGCAGACAAAATCTGGAGTGTACTGGAGTCAATTCATAAAAAAGGCACGTGTTCATAGTAGTAAACAGTTCACCAGCATGCAGGAGATGCAGCTCGTTTAATCAAATAATAACAAGAAATGGAAGGGTTATATTCTGGTGTACAAAGAGAATAACATTCCCTAAACTTGACTCGAATTAGATGATAATTCCATCCGAAGACTCCAGCAGGAATGAGAAGTTGCAGGGGTTACATAGAAGCATAAAAAATGCGCGTGTTCATAGAAGTAAATACTTCAACAGCATGCAGGAGATGCAGCTCGTTTAATCAAATAATAACAAGAACTGGAAGGGTTATATTCTGGTGTACAAAGAGAATAACATTCCTTGAACTTGACTCGAAGTGGATGGCAATTCCAACCGAAGACTCCAGCAGGAATGAAAAGTTGCTGGGGTCACATAGCAGCATAAAAAATGCGCGTGTTCATACTAGTTTGTGCATAAGCTCTTGGATGTTTTGGTTGAAGTTGAAGCAACACAAACAGGATATTGGGGAAAGCCTACCACTAATGAGATTGATCAATACATGTCGTCTGCAGATGCACTGTATGCAGAGGACTCATGAGGGAGATGAGATGAAAACTTTTGAGAATATTCACTTGAATCTTGTCCGGACATCTTTGCTGTTGTTTGCCTCCCGAGAAAGATATGGAGCTACTTTTTGTGTTTTTGGTTGTGAAATATCTTACACCGTAAGTTTATTAACCGGTGCTTCTCATGTTTGCAGGAATACTAAAGTATATTTATTTCAGAACTGTCCTGTCATGCTCAAGTAGCACCATAGAGAAAGTAGTGCCGGAAGTAATTCCTAGCGTTTTCTCCTTCCTGAAGTCGAATGATGCAGGATTAGAAAACCGAACTGCAAGACGGTCGTTTATATCCGCCAACAAGTACACAAATTTGTAAGTAATGTATTTGTAAGTCAAAATTTTTTGTGGTGATAAATTTGCACAGCAGTTGTTGTTACAGGTCCAACACATGCCACAACTTGCTTCCGGCAGCTGAATCAATAGTTCACGGCGTCAATGTTTACTACTTTGGGATGAACTCCTCAGATAGACAGCCTACAACTAGCCCATGGACTTATTTACATTGCCCACCTGGTGCCATAAGAGTTGACCGAGGCTACGATAAGCCCATACAGTTTGAGAGCCAGATTATTTACCCATCCGTAATGAAATAATTATGCATTTGCAAGTTTCCCCGAATGGCATTACAATGCTGTGATTTGTACTTTGAAGCATGTCTATCAAGAAACCGTGAAGGAGTCGGAACTGTTCGCAAAGGAGATTTTAATGTTCGTTCCTGAAATTTACAAGATAGGAGTTTTCACAGTCCACTTTGGGGCAGTGGAGGCTTATCAATTAGCCACTCTTAGCAATGAGCAGCTAAAAACTGTAAGTCGTAACTGGCATGTTGTAATATAAGTGATAATACATCAATCGTTGCTTTAATGTGTGGTGTAGACTGTAACCTACCATATGGAAGATTACAAAGTGAAGCTATTCGGAGGCTTAATTCCAACAAATCATTTTTTGGAGTTCTGGTATTCTCTTCCTGAGGTTTACAACAGCACAACAGAACTGATGTATCACAGTTTCATTAATGTAAGTTGTCGAGTAATTATTATTATTCATAAACACTTACAAAATATGTGTGTAGGAATTTGGGACCCACATCTTCATTGAAGGAACTTTCGGGGGAAGACTGTTCCTTTCCGTGACGCGAAGCAACAACCGACAAGTTATCAGGATGAATGATCACACACCTGTTCCACCTGGTACATATCCGATGGAAATTCTACTTCGGACGAATCCGCATTTCTCTGAGAATATCACAGAACGAGTGTACATTTCTCAAGGTGGGATCTTCCGACCTGACAAAACGATTGGAGACTGGGCGGAAACAGTGACGAAGAAACCGACCATTACGAGGGGTACGTTTCATACTATTTCATTTTCAATGACAAGCTTCTTCGTGATTACAGAACTAATATTCATTGCAGGCACTAAAGTTCCCATCAGCGAAATAGTCCATGGTGACGAAAATAAGAAGAACGCCTTCAATAATGCAGTAAGAGCTGAAGCAGATCACCACACATTAAGGCGAAGCATGACAATTATAGATGTGGGGCAGCCTCACTCAGAGCTGAAGACTTTATCATAGAAAAAGTCGTTAGCGAGCTCACTTATGTTTCTCCAAATCCGATGTTTGTTAAGGCAGTTAGAGAAATTGCTGAGATTAAAGACCCATTCTCAAAATACTACATTAACTGCTCCGGCAACGTTGAGAATTCGGAAGGTGAGCGAAGATCAGCACATTACATAGCACTAGAACGCAAATTGATTGTAAGATTTATTCAGATGAGTGGCACTACTACAAGGTAACGCCCATGTACCAGATGCCTGTTATGATTAATGTATGCACAAACATTACTCCATTCACTGAAGAAATCAAAGCCGTATCATGGTCGCTCCCAAATAAGCATGGGAAAGGAAATTGTGTGCTTTTGTATTTTGCCTCAGGCTGCACCGGGGAGCATAAGAAGATAACACGCCCTGATGAACTTCGGAAGTTCGCTAGAAAAATTAAATCCCTCACAATTTGTTAATTACGTCTGATGCGTTGAAAAAACTAATGTGTTCGTTCCCATGAACGAGTTTTTAAGCTTATTCTTCATTGCGTAGTGACAACATAGGCCTCTTACCTCTGTATGCATTTCTTTTGTGTGTAATAAAATGTTTCATGAAAGTGAATAATCTTCCAGGCTAGTTTTTGTAGTCCACTTTGTTCACGAGCACTTCCAACCATGCGTGGATTCAACACATCTTGCATATGTCTAGGCAAAGCAGTGATTACCCTGGCTGTTCGTGTGAAAAAATTCCCTGTTACTCTCACACTCTCGTTCGTTCTCCTTCGTTGTGTATTCTAGATGAGCAGGATGAAGAACTCGCTACTTGCGTTATTGTGCTGCTTTGGATTAAGGTATTTATCGCATTTAAAATCAGATTGTGTTACAATTACATTGTGCATTAAACCATTTCAGCCACGTGTCAGGCTGCTTCTCGTCACCTGAGGATGTTCATGTAATTATTCAACCCGTTGTTGAGGAGCTATCAGTTACATTTCAACTCCTAGATATCACTTCTGACGGAAGAAGTGATGAAGTGGCTTCAAGGTTACTAGATTTTTGTGTCTTTATCACAGCGTATCGTTCCCACAGAAACTTAAATAAATTACTTAATGTTTTAGAGGAAAACGTAAACGATACACTCCCTTGGCTGAAATGAACAATTTAAGGTGGGTAAACGATACCATCAACCGTCGACACTGTTTTGTTTACTGTGCCTTTATTACAGGGATGATACTTGCATTTCTATAAGGCAAGGTTTATCGCAGTTAATGTACGGATATAATGAGTACTACGTTATGCTTGACAGCACTGACGTGCAATCTACGTACTCAAGAGTCTTCGATTTTTCGTGTGCTGCTGACAGTTACTTCCGTAATGCTGACATTCCTCTTGAAATCAAAACTTACTCGTATGCTTCTGACATGGTATGGTCAATTCTATTACAATAAGATGAACAACTTCAGTACATTCATATGATTTATTCGTAGTCCCTAAAAACTCACCACATTGAGCTTTACAACGAAGAAGATGCAAGAGACAAAGAACTTCAAGGAGAGTTAATTATTCCAGTAGTAAATGGACATCATATTAGACTAATCAACAATCATATATGGGGGAGTGGAAAACTTATGGTATGCGATGATACATAACCATGTTAATTGGTAAGCTAAGATTAACCATGTTAATTGTTCAGGTGACCTACTTGTACTCATCGAGATATACAGTGAAACTGTCTGACAGTATAGTCCCTGGAATAGATTTCCTGTCACATCTCGGCAAGCTTCAAACTCCATTTCAATCCCATGAAGCAGAGTGGCATAGATTTTTGCAGGTAATTACATCATGTATTACTGTCTGCTGATTCGCACTTCAGTAACCGAAGTATTAATTTTGGAGTAGGAATATGGAACTCATTACTTCACCGAAGCAGAATTAGGGGGTATTATTCATGTACAAACACTAACCAACTGTACTTCTGAGGGAGTGGTAGCCTCAAGATCGGTGGTCTCAAGAACCACTGAGCAGTACACTTTAGATGAGGTTCTTGACACTATTTGGAAAGAAGGTGACAATAGTACAATAATAAAGAAGGCAGTATCCGTTCTCGGAGGTACTCTGAAGGCAAATAGTCCACTTGTTTTTTGGATGCAAACGATTCCTATGTATCCTGCAATTATAAAAGGTAAAACGCTGCGTATACCCATACCTAGTGTCTTATAACATTTGTTATTCGAAATACTGCAGGAACGAAGAAATCGATTCTTAGTTTAATGGAGGAGCTTCAATTCGACAATGAAACTGTTGGGGCTTTCAGGCTGGTGACTGAAGCAGAGAAACAGCATCACCAGCTTAAAAAACTGTACGGAATTCTGCAATGTGGTGAATCTACCACGCCTTTGCGAAGGTACTTGTGTCAGCTGGTGGGCCGGGAATTGGATTTTATTACACCGAATCCTTCTGTGTTAAGGATAATTAATCAAATTGTAGACGGTGGTAATAAGATAGATGGAAGTTACATTTTATTTTCCGCAACCGAAGGAGGTAAAGATACAAAGCATTTACGAGTAATATGTTATATGTTTGTAATATACAATTAAAAGATTCAGAGTAATTTGTTTTTAGATGACACAACTTGGTTTAAAATTCCAATTCAAAAAGGGGTGTGCTCAACATTGACCAGACAACTAACCTGGTCTGAAAATTCTACTTGGGTTCTACCTGCCGGTTACAATTGTGTGAATGGATATAAAGATGCTGACTGCTTCAATCAATTAATATCTACAAATAATCCGTCGCAGTTGGTTTCATTGGCTCATAAACTGCGTAGTTTCAAACTTTGCAAACGGTGGTGAAAAACTTGCAGATTTTTGAAAATTTTAAGACAATTTTCACCTTAACAATAACACTTAGAGTGTTTTAACTCGACATTAACAGATAAAATAGATTTAAATAGGAAACCTTAAGTTTTAAAACATTTTGTCACTAAGATTACTCATTCCCAACACCACTGTGGCCATGCAATAAGGTTAGGTGCAACACTGTAAGTAGTTTGTGGGTTACGTTAGTTTACAATCTTCGACGCGGAATTTCAATGTCATCAATTAAGCTTCGCGTCATCTGATATGTACAACGGGTGAATTTATATAACCTCACTACAACCCAGATTATAACCAACCCCGACAAGCCAACAAAAATTGCGATGATCCAGTTAGCTATTTCTACAGCTTTGAGCAAATCCCAAGCCAAGGATGACACACTTTTTTCTCTACTATCATTCTCTGCCTTCACATGATGCACTTTGCAAGCTACGGCAACAAATAACAAAGCAAGTCTCCCTTTTCCCGAAATTGGTTTTGTTCTTCTTGCACAGCAGTATTGTATTGCTATAAATAAAGTAATAAGTGTAATCCAAAGCAAAAAAAACAACTTGTCTTGATCATATTCTGTAGAAAAAAGGTCCAGCTTGAAGTTGCTCAACGTAAATTCAGGCAACGGAAGTGGGGTCGTCAGGTTCAAAGTTGGAATTTTCTCAGCCCATTTCGTGTCCAGTATCTCCGACAGATTTGAATATTTCGCATTATCTTGGAGAAGTAAACTGCTGTAAATGCATAAAAATGTAAAATTGACTCTAGTGTCGTAGGAATACATTACACACTACACCTACCTTAGGAGAGACCATTGCACAGGAATTATGTGAGTCACTTCATCAACGTCTTCACCAGTGGGTTGCAGGCATGGGAATGGTGACTTTATTATCTGGACATCATTTATAACGGCGGAACAAAAGCATGGTAGACTTAGCAGGATCGCCCCATCAGAAGCCGGTGCTTCAATGTACTTATTCTTTGTACTATCTTTGCATTTTAGTTGGATTGTCTTCGCATTTGTGACAGCTACTTGCCCGGGTGATATTTCAGTCACCCTTGTAGTGTTAGAGTTGAAACAATGGAAGATGCAGAACTGAAAGCAATAAGTTATTCAATTATTATACAACTGTTATATCACATTGCTCCTTTGATTGTTCAGGTTTACTCAAGTGAGAAGTTCTTTATACAGTGACACCTTATGATGACGAAAAACATTTCACTTACTTTCTTGATATTCTCATTGAAAAGATGGAAAATGGCTTTTGCACAATCTGAGAAACTGCTGGAATCCTTCTCGTTCTCCGGGATGTAACAAGCGTTTTGGACCTGTGGCATACAGTACCTTGCTACGTGACCACTGATTGGCATAACGGTACTTCCAACTTTTGCCACGAAGGGTGTAACGTCCATTACACGGCATTGCTGATTTCCAAATTGCCAAGGCACTGCTAACACCTCAAACAATTTGTAGGAAGTATTAACAAGTCTGAGAGGAACGTGAACTGTAACGTGAAGTTTTCTTTCTGTAAAGAAGCAGTCAGAAATGTCCATTTTCATTAGTCGCTGCACACTAACAGCGTATTCATAACCTTCTGCAAGTAACTTCTTCTCCAAAGTTTTCAATCGCTTATTCAAAGAAATGTCTTTAAGAATGGTGCGAGGAATTCTATTGTTCCTACAGGACTCCGCTGCCAAATTAATTTTGTTTGTTGTGTACATAAGATACTGATTCTTCATGATATCGAGTGCTACTTGCCCAAGCACACCTTCTTCTTTATAAATTGTCTCAGCGGTGCTTATTAAATGCTTGCTTACTTGATCCAGGCGATGCTGAAACGTGTTACTAAGTTTCGAGCTCCATGCGCTAATATTTCCTGACAAATCGACCAGATATTTATGCTCGTCAACCATTCCATTTTGTAGTTGCTTCAGTCTTTCCACAATAGCTCCTTCTGCTGCATGAAGAGCATCTACATCGGCTGTTGTAGCCAAACCAAACAGGTATTTGTCGATAATCCCAACTGCGTCGATTAACCCCCTAGTGTTTCTAGTGGGTGTGTTTCGAAGATAAGGATGGTCAGTCAAAGTCTCTAACACAACTTCTTTGTGAATTTTGGATGATTCTTGTTTCAAGGCGCAAATCTGAGGTTCAGATGGACATGATTCGTTCGTCGAATCTTTCCAAACAATCTGGGGTAGGTCGACCACAAACGATACAGGAAGAGACTTCTGGTAAATAATGGTTTTCTTCATCTCTTGGTAGAAAACTCCTTTCACTATACTAGTGTAAACTTCACAGTTTACATCTGAATAAATTGTAAAATATTTTGAAATACTATTTGAAACACAACACTTATACAAGTTTACTAACATAAGTCAGTTATCAATTACCGTTACCTGCAAGTCCAGAAAGACAAATTAGAAGCCACAAAGTAAGTCCCATCATGATGGACTGTTGAGTGTATAAAACTTGAATGAAGTCTCTGTCTTCTGTACGAATGTCTTTTATATACCCAGTGTTTACGATCCCTCCTCACCCTCCCTTTGATGCATGCAGGAGGTATACCTGAGTGTTTGAAGCATTTATAATGCTTTTAATTCCATGAATTGCATGCTTTTCAGCTTTAATGATAACTGCTTTGGAACTTCTGGTAAGTATGCAAGTTCCTGTATAAGGTGTGTGATACTGGTGAAGCTTACTTCAGTCTTCTGTTGAGCGAGCTAAGATGAGTAAGTCAGACATAGCAAGATGGTCAGGTGTTACCGGAAGACACATCGCAGAAGCCATATTCGACGAAACAAATGGCAACTGCGGTATGTTAACGGAATCAACAAAGACTGCTTCTTCAGTATGGGGTAAAATTTGCAAACACCTCGGAAAAGATTTCACGAAGGACAGAGTAGTCGACCGAATTTGGGTGGAAGGTTGCTTTTCATCTAATTTTGGAAATTTGCAGGTACCATATTAAGTTAAAACAAATATTTCGGTAATTGATTAAAACAGGTCATTTCTACAGGAACACATCAAACAGATGTGTATGGAGCAAAGAAGAGAGTACCTTCCAAGACCCGTATGTCTCTTGCCGTCGTTGAAGAAAGACAGGGTGAAGGTGTACTGCATATGTAAGAAACACGAAGATACCATTCCAGAACACGCGATGGTATGCTGTGACTACTGTCTTCGCTGGTATCACACCGCTTGTTTGGGGATAAGCGTTAAGCGATACCGTCACCACAAAGCAAAATACAAATGCCCGAGATGTGATGGAAAGAAATCTGATGAGTTCATACCTGTTATGTTTAGAAACGAGTCTTTTCAAAACAAGACTTCCGTCACAATTGGAGACCAAAGTGATTCTTTTACTACTGACTTCGATAGTCGTAAGTTTCCGTATCGTAATTTGTAAACAGGTGTCAACAGTCATGATATTTTCTCTATTTAATTTCAGCTCTGAAATCATCTACACCCAAACGAGGTAAAATTATATAGCATAAAAATCTTGAAATAACTCATACAGAAGTTTGAAATGAATTTGTAGGCGTAATGACAGGGAGACGTTCTCCAGTGAAGTCCGGGATGCATCAGAGTAAAATACAATCACCCTTTGCTCACAATAAAACTTTAGACTACGATCTAGGTGAAGATTTGGAAAATCGTTCTCCAGTAAAGTCAAGATTGCATGAGAGTAGAATGCAGTCACCCACTACTCACAACAAAACTGTAGACTACGATTTGGGTGGAGATTTGGCAGATCGTTCTCCAGTGAAGTCAAGATTGCATGAGAGTAGA
>Ga0194135_10002408_pt1 | contig 11349 bp, 13 predicted proteins | sample LitLau_LLRF_2013_FD_134024 | JGI IMG/M metagenome (GOLD analysis project Ga0194135, IMG submission 134024) | Freshwater sediment microbial communities in response to fracking from North America - Little Laurel Run_MetaG_LLRF_2013 (version 2) | ecosystem: Environmental > Aquatic > Freshwater >... | reverse complement strand
TGATTATTGTTATTATTAATCTAATTTTATGATCCCTGTTGTGTTTGTCTAGTCTACGCTCTCCCCCTCCCTCCTCTGGTGGTTTAGTTTGGCGTGGGATGGATGAAATGGGTAAGAACAGAAGGTGCTTTTTCCCATTGTAGTTTTTTTTAATATTAATTTGCAAGAGTTTAGACTGCAATTTTTTTGCAGTGGAGTTGTTCACAAGCTAATAAATTCAAGATAAGGAAATAATCTCGACTCGTATACTTCCTCCACCCACTTCAAGCGGAGGATCCCTTATTTGGCGATTGTGCTTTAATTTTATTGTTGTGATACCAAGACTGAACTGACTCAAGCTATACAATTCTCCGGGAATTCGGCATTTACGTGCATTTCGCGAAATCTGATTTGACGGAAACGCAACGTAATGGTAAGTACTTTTGTAAATTAGATTACAATTGGAATAGGAGTGTACAATTAAAAAATCCAATATTCCTTTTCCATTTTAGTTTATTTCTGCGCGTTGCTTGACTGACTGAAACTAATCTCTGGCCGCGGTGGTTGTGTCTGCTTGTTTTCTAGTGTCCCATCCCCTCGGATGTCATCATTGGTGATCATGTGTGCTAACGAGGAAGCGTCTCCGGGCGGAACTGAATGAGATTCCGTATTCGCTGTTATCCAAACTTGTGGTTTTATTCTTACGAATTAGACCACTCGACACTTCTACTCCCCTCTCAATTCCTGCCGTTCCGCAGTGTGCTACTTGCCGACTAGGAGAATGGAAGACAGAACAGTTGCCGATTACTTTGTGATTGCGGGCTTACCCGAGAATCCGGAGCGAGTTGATGATGAGACGTACTGTGAAGGGCTAAATCCGAATCTCAAAAACATCGAACCAATTACTGATATTACGGTCATCTTCCCTACTTTGGGTGAAGAAGTTCCAAGAGGATTCTGCTGCGTAGAGAAAACTCCGTCGGGTAATTTTAATTCGAACTAAAATCATAAGGATGTATAGGTGTAAATAGTTTCCGTTTTTCCATTCGGTTGTTTTCAATATTATCCTAATCCTAAAGGTTATCCAGCGAATTTGAACAGTGGAAGTATACGAAGTCCTGAAGTGTACCTGTGTTATCGTCGTGGCAGAGACAAACCACCTCTAGTCGACATCGGGTAAAGGAAAACCGTCATCGCTTTACTAATCTAATGAAATCATGCATGACTTAAATTAAGATTGAATATGATATTTCAGCGTAATGTACGATGGGAAGGAGCGATTACTTCCAGACGCTGAAGTCGTGATCTCTACCCCTGAAGGGAGACCTGCGAATGTGAACAACACTGCCGCCAGGATTCTGTTGACCTTTCGCCGGGCCGGGGAATCCATGCCCTGTAACGAACTCGTTGTCACCGACGTCTGTGTGATAATTGCCAACAAGGGAGAGCGGGCACCCCATGCTTTCTGTCAAATTTCGAAAAATCTTAATAAGGGAACCATTGTAAGTCAAATGACCGCTCACCGGCATGACTTCCAAAAATCTCGAAATTATAGGAGTTTTTTTCTGATTCCAATTTAGATGGGCTGTGACGTGTACCTCTGCTACAAGAAATCAATGAATCGTCCTCCCTTGATTACCTACAAAGCGGATGTTCTCCTTCGGTACCCTCCGATTGATCGACGAGGGTTTCCGTTCCCCTCTTCCGTGGGCATGTTTTGCCTGCCGATGTGTGCCACCGTGGAATCTTGGCCATCGAATGCATCCCAACCACGGCCAGTCTTTTCTACTTTTGTTCTCACCGTCGCTGATGGTTCGGAAAAGGTGAGCGAAAGAATTCTCAGTCTGAACTTTGATCAGGCGAGGAGGACACCTTTTTAATTTACCCTTGAACTTCAGATTTACGGAGCAGCTGTAACATTTTATGAAAAGTTTGACGAGGAAAAGTTATCCGAAGAGCAGCGAGCAGAACTTGAGATTTCCCTTCCAGGAGAAAAGAATGGAAAAAGTATCCATGTCAACAAGTCCATTTGTATCCTCTCCCATTACTCCTTTTTTGACACGTTTCGGACCTATCTCCTCTACTTGACTAAAATGGCCTTGGTAGATTCCAACGAAGTGCCCATCGAGCGGTGAGTTTTGGCGATGGAATTTTCCGGAGTGAAGGAAGGGGTATTTGACCTTATGTTTACATTTACATCATGTAGGTACATTTCACATTTACTAAACGAAGTCCCGTTCCCTTCTCCACAACGACCGCATATCCTCCTGCAATTATCAGCTACACAGTGTGTGGTCATGTCTCATCCCCATGATTCACTTCTCCCCAAAAGGTAACAGATTTCGAGATTTGACTAATTTTTCTCCTCCCTCCGCTAATATTTCTTAATTCACTATGAATTTCTTTCTAGCGGCGCCTCCTTTCGTCTTCTCCTAAGTAATTTGGGTCCTGAGAATTGTCTACTGGTGCTCCTCCTAATTCTAACTGAACAGAAACTGTTGATTCATTCTCTACGACCGGATGTCCTCACGGCAGTGACGGAAGCAGTTTCAGTGGTGCGTCTCAATTCAATTATTTTTTACAACTTTTCAACCATGTCCAGTGGAATTATTGTAAAACTCCTGATTTCTTGCATTACAGCTAATTTTTCCCTTTCACTGGCAATGTCCATATATCCCACTTTGTCCGTTGGGGCTGTGCGCTGTGCTTCAAGCCCCGGTCCCATTTTTGATTGGAGTGGATTCCCGATTCTTTGACTTGTTTGAGCCACCGTCGGATGTGACCTGCGTGGATCTGGACACGATGAGTGTCACTGTGTAAGCTTACGCTCTGTCCAAGTATTTCTCTTCCGACTGGGGGAGCGATGTACCAGAACAAAAGTGATATGTGGTTTCTTTGGCTCCTTTCAGGAATGAAGATAAACGACTGCACTTGACGACGAAACTGTTACCAAAGAAGGCAGCTCGAATCCTCAAGAATACGCTGGAGGGTCTCCAGGATAAAGTCTTTCAGTTGAGTCGGACGAAACAGAGTCGACGTGGAGATTTGCTCCAGATGGATGTCGAATTCAAAATTAAAAAGAAAGAAGTAAGAACTAATGCAATTAATGCAGGTCACGACAAAGGAATACACCGTTGTGTCTACTTTTAGCGAACACTCGAAACTGAGATTCAAGAATCCTTTCTCCGGTTTATGACTGGGATCCTGAAGGGCTATCGTAAATTCCTTCTTCCGATTACAAAGGCACCCACCATTGGAGCCACTGACGCCACTGCTCTCTTTGATTTTCAGGTAAATTACTCATGCGTTTTCTGTGGGCGTGGTGGGAATGAGTGCTGAGTGGATACTTTTTCAGGGTTTCCAACGTTCCCGTGACAAGAGCTACCAGAAGTTCTATCACATGATGCTCCGGACTCAGATGTTCATTAGATTTATAGAAGAACGCTCCTTTGTCTCTGACATTGACACGGGGCTGGCTTTCTTTGACGAATGCCTGGACAAGGTAAGGTCTAAAATCATCTCCAAACTTTGAATCTATGATCCTCCAGTCGATGTCCATTTTTATTTGTGATTCTTAATTGACCTTTTGCTCCTTCTTCCTAAGGTTGAGGCAGACGATAGTGAAAGTGTGCGGTTGGTAGATTTGCAAGAAGGGAATCAAAGTGAGCGCACCCTGTTCGTGATGCCTCCAGAACCCACCGGACTTCCACCAAACAAGGTTTACGACTACAAGTCTCTCTTCAATCTGAGTGAAGGGCTCTTTGGTGGGGCGACGTCAAAGTATCGAACCAATTGCCTTGATAGGGTTATGCAAGGATCCGAATTCTGTACGCCTGGAAGTCCAGTAGCACGTAGAACGAAACAGGAAATTAAATCAGCTAAACGAAATGCTCGCAAGTATTCGGAACAACCTGTGCAGGTAATATTTTTATAGTGCTCTGAAGTAGCAAATAAGATAAATAGCATCTACTTAATGGAAGATTGTTATGTCTGTCATACAATTAAACCCGTTTAATTATTCTGATTTTCAGTGGGCCAAGTATCTCATGTCAACATGTCACAGGTTACGGAATTCCCTTGTTTTTGTTTTTTTTGTTTTTTTTTAAAGATTGCTGTTTTCGTATTCTAATAATTTATTTTGTATTCTAGTCTGTGGTTCATCCATTTACCAAGTTACGTGACGGTTGTGTCCTCCAAGCATATGGCACTTTGTTTGGCTTATGAAATGTTGGTTCGTATGACCAAGACACAGTTGCAGCCAAAGGATGAAGTCTGTTACCGTGTTGTTATGCAACTGTGTGGACTTTACAACCAACCAGTGATTGCAGTCAAGGTGAGGTTTCTGATTGGTGGTTACGAAAGGTGACAGGAAATGTTGCTTTTGACATTAATTTGGGGGATTATTTCCATCAGGTGCTGTTTGAGATGAAACGGTGTGGACTGAGTCCAAATGCCCTCACGTACGGGTACTACAATAAAGCAGTTTTAGAAGCAGAGTGGCCCTCCAATGTCTCAAACTCCAGTCAACTCATGTGGAATAAATTGAGGTGGGCGGAGAGGAGACAAGCAAAATCTTAAATGAGTTTGCAATTACTTTGGATTCAATTTTTCTTTTATTTTTAGGAACGTGATTGTTGGCGTAGCTCAGTTCCGAGCAGCAGGCCGTCGAAGCCGTCGCCTGAGTCTTTCAACAACAACGGACGAAGTGGATCGCCTCTCAACGGGAAGTGGAGGCTCCATTGAGTCTCAACCTCAGAAAGTGTTTGGTGCTTCCACCGCTGGGAATATGCTCTCTCCTTCTTCTGCCACTGAGAAATCGAGCGTGAGTGTTAGTTCGGCCCGTGCAAGTGCCTCCTCTGATATTGGTTACGTCTCCATGCCTGAACAGGAACAACCCGCCGGAGGGAAAACAATCTCTGATGAAACTGATGAAGGGAAACTACCTGAAGAGGGCCTCAATAAATTCTGGGGTAAAATGGGACAAAGTTTTGACTCCTGGGTCAAATCAAGTGTGAATAGTTTGGCAACCGGAGTAGCCGCCTTTGCGGATCCAACTTACTACAGTCCTGCCGGGCTCATCATGTCTTCCTACCGTGGCGATTATGCGTTTTCTAAATCCGAATTGGAAGATGAAGGGGAGGATTTAGAGGAGGAACCTCTCCCACCCCTCAGACCCACCAAGTCACACGTCCATCGTCGTCTAGATTTCTCTAACTCGGCAGAGCCTGGAACTGGAAATACAAACACAATGCGGCTCCTCCGTTCCGTGAGTTTTGGGAATGATACGGAAATCATGTCCAAATTGAAAGAGTTGAAAAAGGAAGAGGAGAGGGGAGACCGGGGTCACAGTGTGGAGTCAAATGGAAGTTTAGAAACAAAAGTGAATCAGTTCTACGAAGGAGTCCCTCCCACTAATCCCCCACCAGTTCAGGATTCCTTCTCTCGTGAAATTACACCAGTGGAAGAGGTCTCTTCTCTCCCTCCTGGGCTCCGATCCCCTGCCTGCCCTATTTTCACAGCCAGGAACCGTGAGAATTCCTGTCCGGGGAATCTGAGTGAGTTTGGTTCGAGTGTGAGTAGTCCTGCTCGGACGCCTGTGACCCAGAATGACCCCTTAGGAGCACTTGTGGAGGAGTCAAAAGGAGTCTTGCTAGAAGTTGAGAGGACGGTTGCTCATCCCCACATCAAATCACCAAAACGGACTTCGAGTGAAGGAAACATTGGACTGAGTCAGAATCCCCATGGCGGAGTTCACCCTCATCAGAATCAGAACGGTGGGATGGAGCTGACCGGAGGGAATTACAAAGGTTTCCATCGATCCTCTACCTTGCCAAACTATGCAACGAGCCTAGAGAATCCTACCGCCAGTGGAACGTCCACACCCACGCGTCACCTCAAACTAATCAACGCGGCTGGAATTGACAGTCCGAATGGAAATGTCGTCTCCAGTCTATCTGCATTCGGTTCGAGTCTCAAGTCATTCAGGTATAAACAGACCCCCCGCTCCTCTTGCCCCCTATTTTTCTGAAGCATAAATTAACAAATGTGGAATTATTTTGTAGTCGCTACAGTCCCGGAAGACTCAGCCTCCGGAAGGCAGGAACTCAGCTCCTTGAGTCGACGATTGGGAACAAAAAGGCGGAAGCGTTTATGGAAGGATTCAATCAACTCAAATCCGTCGCAGCAGTGACGGCCAAGAAGAAATTGGATGAAATCAAAGTGGCAATCAACAATAATACACCGTCCAACAAAAATGGACCCTTTGCGTAAGTATAACTATCGTCTCTGTGACCAAAAAGAATCAAAACCTCGAAACCTTCCTTTCTCTTCACATTTTGAAAATTCTTGTTTGAAAAATTGTAGACGGAATGAGGATGGTGGTTATACAGACTCTGGAGATATTGTAGACTTTGCGGAAAATGGAGCTGAGTCGTCCGTTGACCAATGGGCAAGCGTCTCTGAGTCCTATTTAGATCAACTCCTGACAACAGAGCAAGTTGGATCCACCCGAGGAAGTATTGCCAGTGCGGAAGCTCTCAATCCCAGTCAGCAGGGTACGCCTTTCCTGGGGAAATTAAATAAGGTTGAGTTGTCCAGTTGGGATAATTTGGGATTGGTTTTAGAAACCCCATTGTCCGGCTCAAGGCAGTCATTACTTACGGTGGAGAGCATGGCCAAGACACTCAACATTGGGCAGCAAGGGAGGAGGGACGGCCCGCAGTTTCCAGTAGCACTTGAGATTCATATGACCAGGTACAGAAATCTCGTCCTTTAAAAATGAAATGCATGAGATTCAAATTGTAGTCATGCTTTTTTTAATTGCAGTTGTTCACTATGTCACAATTGTGAGTCGCTTCTCTTTGATGAGGACATAATGGCGGGTTGGACATCGGAGGATTCCAATCTCAATACAAAGTAAGTTGATTACAGTCGTATGTGAGTTTTTCTATTGTTATTTATTAGTTTTGAAGTATTTTATTTTCACATGTTTGCCTTATGTTTAGATGCCCCCATTGTCGGAATTGGGAAGTCCCTTTTCTGGAAGTGGTCGTCAAAGACTTTCGACACGTCCCACTCTCCCAGACCCGACAAGGGAATCTGTTTGGGCTCAATTTGGCTTCCAGTCACGAAAGTATGAATCTCAATCTCAACCCAGGTGGCGGCGGACGTCGGAGTTCTTTCAATCCTTCCCTTCTTATCCAAAATGTCGGGAATGCAACAGCCATAGCAGCCCAACGACGAAAGTTTAGTCTCAACCCGTCTGCTCCCTCTCAGCTGGATCCTAGTCACTTGGACAACAATGCCACAACTCTCAAAACTAACGGGAAGGATGACACGGTTGAAATGGATCCCTTAGGAGTACTTGGGGAGAAGGCTGATCCTAACCTAACGGACAACGAAACCCCGCAAGTTGTGTTGACATTGGAAGAGGAAGAGAAAATTAGTGATAAAGTGACACTTGGCGGAGTGGATGTGGAAGGATTGGAGAGTGACGTGATAATTGTCCCTTACTTAAGTCCCCTCGTTTTGAGAAAAGAATTGGAAAATGTTTTGGAACATGAAGGTGAGTTGATAAATAAATTCATCCCTGTCCTTTGGGTGTGGTTTTTACTATGCCCGTATTTTTTTTTTCGATCATAGGAGACGCCTGTCTCAACCAATCCCTTTTTGTGGATGAACATCCAATAATTTATTGGAACATGGTAAGACACAAAAATCCCAGTTTAATAATTGATTGGAAGAGAGTCCTCGTAATTATTAATTTATTTCTGTGCCTGTTTTCACTATTCTGTTCTGTGCCAGGTTTGGTTTTTCAATCGGAGCAACTTGACGAGTCACTTGAAGGGTCTGGCCCTCCATTCTACCTCCACTAAGCCAAAAGAAGAGTTGGTGATTGAGAGATCATGGGAGCAGGCGGACCAGAGGAATGTGGTCATACGGGCTAAATGGGATAATCCCAAGTTCCATGCCCAGTTCGGCCTTCCATTGTATGTCCAATGGCTTCAGATTCGGAGTCAGGGAGCCGGTGATGCTGGGAAAGGAGAAGATGAGCAGAAAAAGTCAAGTCCCTCCTCTGCGGGAACTAATGAAACTGAGAAGTAAGTTTCTTCTCGTTCTTTTCATCCTTATTTCAGCAACGCTATCAACTAACTGCTGAATCTAAACTGTCTCGTTTCAGATTAATCAATGAAATTCTAAGAACTGTCTCACGGGGTGGAGATCTGTCCCTTATCTGCTCCAAACTTTTGTACCATTATCACAAGACAGGACGTCCTCGACACTACCCAGCATATCGGGACATTCTCTTCCTTGCCCTCTTGGCTGGTGAAAAGGACACTGTGGATTTGTGTAAGTTTTTCCTAACATTTCAAAATTTACTGTCCATTTGTTTCATATTTACATTTCGAAAGTGAGGTTTGGTAAGTTTAGTTGGTTTTGGTTAGGATTTAGGCTAAAATTTTTTACTACGAATCTCAAATAAGGTTGTGGATTGGAAGGGAGGGAGCGTTTCTCTGGAGGTCAAGCAGTGCCAGCCTCCTCTGCGGTGGAAAAGAGCCGCTGGACCCCATCAAATTTCAATTCCTCCATTCCCTCTACCAATTCCTCCATCATTTCCTGGGCCATTGGAACTCCGTGTGCCTGGGGGAATCGTTTGATTAGGGACAACATGGTGAAGGAATCCCGATAGAGTCGATCCAAAACCCCACGAATGTTCATCTGCTCATCTTGCAAATCCCCTGCCGTGTCCAGGAGGGACTCGAGCCCTTTGGCCATGTAATACAACATTCTTCCAGTGATTGGTGACATCCCAGGGGAAAGGACAAGAACCACGGACATGATGCTCCGAGCCAATGAAATGAGTTTCTCTGAGAAATGAAGTTTGAGTTCCATCGGCATCACGTCCAGGGCCTGTGCGACCAGGTTCATGTACGCATCCTTCAATGGCCAAAGGACGTAATGGTTGGGATGGACGATTAGTTCCGAGTGAGCCAAGACCATTTCAATCCCATCCAGGATTACTTCGTAGACGCGTAAATCGGGATCGACCAGGTGCTCCTCATTCCTTCTCCAGGGGGAAACAGTCAACTTGATGGAAATGATCTTCTTGATCTCGGCATCCACAAACGTCTGCAACTCTCCGTAGGTTGTGGTGTACTGGCAGTGGGGACATTTCCAGGTTGTGTTGAGGCTTATGTCCGTTGGGCGTTGGGGGAGGAGGTAGCTTTCATGCAAGGAGTGGCAAGGGGGATGAGGGCAGCAAACGGCGGAAATAAAAGTGCTGAGTTCCGTCCCATCCACGCAGCGGGCACCTTAGGGAGAAGGATTATTGGATTAAGTTTTGTCCAATTGTTTAGGATTTAATTGACAAATGAGGATTCTCACAGTTACAGACGTATCCACAGATCATGCGTAGTTTCTCACGGCGAACGAATGTTTCCTGCATGGTGACTTCAGAGGTGAGGTTCCGGGTAAGGGTGGTCCCCTTTGGGATTTCTGTGGAAGCATAGAGCAGGATTTGGAAGGGTTGACCTAGCTTGTAGGGTACCATCGTGTACCGTGTATTGGGCATACAATTGTGCTCAATCACTGACATTCGGTCAAAAATACAAGTGCAGCACCTGGAAATTAAATTTCGTTTTCGTTTATGTTAGCGTTTCTAATGATGATGAATGAAGGGTCAGTTGTTAGCCTTACACGTCATCAGCATGACATGGTAGATCCCTTTGAACTGCAACGTTTTGTAGATTCCTCCAAGCACGACCCCATTAACTTGAAAGGAAAGGCCGAACTTGTACGTGACGCATTGAGCCAAAGAATCCATTTTCCCTAATCCCAGCTCTTGCTCCATTTCCTCCGCATGGAGTTGTATCATTGGTCGCAATTTAGCCCAGACATCCGGAAGGATCAAGGGGAGGAGCAAGAGTCGGAGGAGGGAGATGTGGTAGTACTGCGTGGGCTCTGTCGTGGAAAACTTGACCTTTCGATTGGCCATGATGGGACACTCGAAGTCCTTGTGCCAGGGCTCCTAGGAGTAATCAAGACGACCGGTCAAGGGGTCATCCATGGAACATTTTGGGAATTTGGTACTATTGGGGTCTAGTAAAAAATTGAAATTCAGCTTACGTCTTGGCAATTCTTGTGCATCGGCCATTTGCAATATGAACAAGTCTGTCGAAACTCCTCAGGCAGGAATTGGTAGCAGCCGAGACAGATTGCCCTCACGGGGATATCCCGCTGAGAGTGATGCTTGAAACAGTAGTCATAAGAGCCAGGTCCAATATAGAGCGGGATTTCCTTCAGGATGACCTCACCCATTTCCATTTGCTTTGTAGCTTGGAGAGAGTTTCGTCGGTTTGGGCCCATGACCTCTTCCACTGGGTAGCAATTCTCCCGATGAGCTCTCCTGTGACCTCTGTAATGTTTGGGACCACAGTAGAAGCTTCTCTGACATTTGGGGCAGGTGAGGTCCCCTGGAGCTCCGCAGAGTTCACAGGTACGCTCTTCTCCTGAGATCCTACCGTCGCTCCCACCACCGCCGCCGCCTTCCGCCATGTCTCCAATAATGTCACTGGACTGATTTTGTTAATCCTGACTTGAAATCTTAGAATTTTAGGAAAGGGACAAGTAGGCAAGGCAAAAGTGGCGTTCTTGGCAATGGAGAATGAATGATGGGACAGTGGGAAGAATCCCTGTCACCCGACTCCTGTCTGGCTGGCCAGTCTTCGGACTCTTGTCAAGGGAATGGAAACGGCAGCTGGACATTTTACAAGTCCATCATTCCTCCCTCCTCTCCTTTCGATTGGAATAATAGACTTCTGAATTAATGACTCAATTTAATTACCCTATTAAGAGGTTTCATATTTATCGAGTTCAATCCTTGTAATGTCCTTCTTTTCCATTGTCGTTTATTGCAGATGGGTTTGGATTTGACAAGGACTACAGGAATTCCTACAGTCGGTTACGAAATTCAGATGAATTTGAGACAATGGACACTGGTGACGCGCCGCCGGAAGACTCGGCCCTCTTTGCCAGGAAATTCTTCCGAGATCTCGAGCTCATCTAAACCAATCAGCAACAAGTCAAATGATATTCAACGGAATTATCCTCGGAGCGGAGCTCCGGGATTGACTTTTTGACTCCGACGGCATCCCTTTTCATATCAGCGCACGCACATCACCTTGCTCTACGTTTTCCCTGCGGTTTGGACAGTCACGGCAAGAGTAAAGGTTGGGGAAATTTATGATTTTATCCAACGTTATTTTAATAATGTCGGCAATACTTTTTAAATCACCTCACGTTTAAAACTGACTGTGAATTGCTTTAAATTTAAATCGTTTTTTAGCTTTTAGTTTGCATTTGTTTTGTTTA
>Ga0194135_10002407_pt1 | contig 11350 bp, 13 predicted proteins | sample LitLau_LLRF_2013_FD_134024 | JGI IMG/M metagenome (GOLD analysis project Ga0194135, IMG submission 134024) | Freshwater sediment microbial communities in response to fracking from North America - Little Laurel Run_MetaG_LLRF_2013 (version 2) | ecosystem: Environmental > Aquatic > Freshwater >... | reverse complement strand
GCTCACATCAGAGCTTGTCGATGTGTTGAAAGGATAGGATCTATGTTTATGAGACGATGCATTCGAACTAGTCAGTTCCTTCCGTCTCCTCTACCGTTTATACTCTTATCAGCAGTTTAAATTAATATACATGTCAATTGCCAACTTATAAAACATGCGTAAGCCGTCCATAACGCGTTAATGCCACAAAGTTCCAAGCGGGCTTAAGAAAATATTGCTCTCATTCACTTCACTTCATTTTCCTTTGAGTACGTCAGTAAAAAAAAAATGAATTAAACGCTGTTAAAAGGAAACTCGAAACTCAATTATCGAAAGGCATATTGGCCGTCAGTTAATTTATTTCTGAAGAATCTTTGTAATTTAGCTAAGGACCATTATCATTATATATGAAGGATAGGAATTACACGCTACTGAAGGCACACAACATTAGCGGAAACAACTTTAAGGCAACCTCGACCAGAATATATTAGAATACTTTTAGTTGTTTGCTGTTGCAAGAATCAACTTTCCAACTCACACAATAACTCATGAGAATCCGGCGTTTTAGAGAAAAGTTCCATGACTCCGGAAACTGAATTTCGATCCTTGATCACTGCAACCATTTTCCTCGACAAATCGATCCAGACAGGCAAGTACTTTCGACGGAGATCATCAGTCAGAGACAGAAACCAACAGAGATCCTCTTCAGCCATGAACAAATGAAACAGAAATAGAGCAGTACGATAAGTCACCTTGATTTGTAAAGGAAAAAAAAAATTACCAACAACATCCTAGTTTTATAACATGCAACGAGTATATAAATTGTGGTATTTTACGTTAAGCAACTTGACTGAAAGTTCAGGTAAATGCTTAACGACGCCGTGTTTCAAACTGTGAATCACCTGAAAGAGAAGCATGACTTTAATCTTGGAACTTTTCATATATAATTTTTCGGCAGAAAAACATTCTTACAAAAGGTTTTGAAATGAGTTTCTTCTGAAGAAGTCCAACAATGAGCATTGCCGAAAGCTTGAGGTCTTCCTCTTCCGTCACCCAACAAATCCGCAAGGAGAACTCTTTGACAAAGTTTCTCAACCCATCCCCTAATAAATTAACACCACTATAAAGATCTGCATAAATACAAAAAGTATTTAACTTTTCAGGAAAACTTACCCTTAAATTCCTTTTCAATCATGTCCAGCGCCTCCAATTCCAACCTTTTTCCATTCAGAAACGTTTCTTGAATAAACTGAACGTTGGGCTGAGGAGTGATTCCAAACTGCTGTAGAAGCTTATCTGCGCCAGCGTCCAAGCGAACACCCACAACCGCATTAGGTTGAAAAGTGACGAGAGGACTGTCATCAAACTCCAACTTAGAATTATGATCTGCCGTCGCTGCACTGGTCGGAAGGTTGGAATTGGTTGACTTCACTTTGGTCTCATGCGTTGAGATTTCGGAAGAAGAAGACGCTAAAGGGCCGACTTGAAATTCATTGAGACGCGTTCCAGTCCAAACAGCAAGGATGAATAAATTGAAAATATTTTGCTCAGTGTGACTTTGGACGGACTCAGAGTATGACTGGAAAAGTTCATCGTAGTACGAGTCAGGGATGTTGAAACGAATAGATGGATCCGTAGACAGTTTGTCCAACGCTTTCTCACACGCCGACTTCCATACCTCGAATGGGTTAGGAACAGGTTTCACTTTTGCATTAATCTCACCAGAACTGAGTTGCTTCTTTTCCGTTGATACTGTTTTCTCATCCCGAACTTTTGCAATGACTGTGACTGACGACGACGATTCAGTTGTCGGCGGTGAAACTAGGTTTAGGGTCGGGGTCGTAAGAATTGTGCTTGCTTGCTCCATTATTAGATTCTAAGAAAGTTGTAACTATTTAGAGACCAATAAGAATAAACTCCATATTTTGCCTGATACTTGACACTTAATTTACCTGTTGCGACGACTGGCCTTTCTGGGTAAGGACTGGATTTCCAAAAATGTCAGCATATGGACAATCATCAAATGGGAGTCCATCAAGAACGTCGTATAACTCGGTCCCAGTTCGAAGTAAATTCCGTTGTTTCAGAATCTGGAGTACCCGAACTGGGCAATTAAGCAGGTATGATCCATAAGCGGTACAAATCGCACGAACGAACTGGTTTGATTTCCCCTGGAGTATGGCCAAATATTCAATGTAACGTAACTTCATAAGCTCCAGGTCCAGATTCCTGTGTTTCGTGTTCCGCAAAGACCAATGCACATGAGCTTGAAAGGCCGGAAAAGGATACACACAACGACTAGGGCACCAATCCACGCGCTGAGGTATTGACTTTGATCTTTCTGTACGATCTGCGGAAGCATCCAGCAGTAGCGGTTCTACGAGGGCTTTTTGTAGGAAAGACTTTCCGTGCAGCATAAGATGTTCATAACCGTTGATTGAAGTGGGAATAAAAGGGAGCGTTGGCTCAGAATTAGTCAGACATTTGCGAATTTTCTTGAACTCTTCTCGAAACTGGTCTTTGAAACCAGGAATTTTGAAAGACTCAGAAGTTCGACGAAGGCTGTCTTGGTCCCTGAGAATGACTTGGATGCACGTATCCAGAATTCCATTCTTGTTATTTGGATTTGGAAATTGGGATTGGAAATTATGATACCTGCAATGAGGAGAAAAGTAATAAATATTATGACTTATTGGTAGTGAATTGCACGAGTAGTGAAGCTTATTTGTTCTACCATTCGGTTGGCATTATCCGTTTAGTCTCTTCCCCATAGAACGACTTCCAACATTCATCAACCGCACAGTAGAATACATCACTGGCAATGGTTTTAACTCCTTTCCATGATACTTGGGAGGCAGTGGCGGTGGCAGATGAAGATGACAGAGTCAATGAGACCATAGATGAAGCTAACCGATTTAATTCTGGTGGAGGCGAAATCGAGGTACCTGATCCATTTGCTATACTTGAATTCACAGATTCGGTCTGATTCTGAAAGATGAAAAAACGATTTGAGCAAAAACCTACACATACTTTGAAAGTAAGACTGTGCCGTGTTTCCGGATGCAAATTAAAATTACCTCTTCTGTATATTCCTCCAACTCTTCACTCTCATCACAATCGCCCTCCCAATCCTCATGAATTTCAAAAATCTCTTCAAATCCATTCTCATCCTCATCCTCCTCAATTTTAACAGGAGTGATAGCGTGGAACAATTTCGTATCTGGTCGGAGCAATTCCCAACGCTTAAGAATTTCAAGTACGCGAATTGGATACTGTAGAACATCTGGCCCATAAGCAGTGAAAACTCCAAGAATAAACTGATTCTTTCCAGAAATGAGGAGTGACAGATACTCAACGTAGCGAAGTTTTAGGATTTCCACATCGCATTTTGCTAGGCTGCTTTCGGTCTTCTGTGCTTTCAGGCATAAATTCAGATGGGGTTCGAAAGCGTGAAAAGGAAATACACAGAGACTCGGACTCCACTCATGGGGCCGAGGTACAGATTTGGACTTGACATCACGACCTGGAGGTTGGATGAGCGCACGCTGAAGGGAAGATTTGTTGTTTAACATGAGGGCCTCATATCCGCCGGTGCCATTTGCGGATACTTCTGGTGTTATTTGGAGATCCATCTCGATTCCTTTAAAGTCTTCTGGAAACTCATCAATTAGTCGAGGGATTGAGTAATTAGAAGACTTCGCAATCGAGTCCTGATCCCACAGGAGCGTTTCAATACAAGTCTCCAGACTCCCATCTTTGTTTTTTGTATTCGGATCTCGAAATTTGCCTCTGTAAGAGGAATACCTGAACAATGTAAAAGCCTTAGTTAGTGTCGAAGAACCTCTCTCAGCTTCATATAAAATTAAATCAGTATTTAATGATAAGATAACAAACCAGCTCTGAGGAATTGGCCTGTCTCTACTGTTGCTTCCATAGAATAGTTTCCAGCTGTTTGAGGCCGAATTGTTGAATTCCTCGAATGATATTGTACTCATCGCAGAAGAATAAATGACATGCTCCTCGAAATGGTGCCAAATTCTTTTTGATTGACCTCTCTGACCCGATGAACTAGGATAATGAATTGGTGAAAAGGAAGAGGAGGATGCTGAGAGGCTGGGTTCCGGCCCGAGCGAGATGTTGAATGATCAGCTGTCGTGTTGGTCTGCCTATGGTTTTGGTTTGGCTTGGTTTATCTCAACTAAAACCTTCTCACTCTCTACCTCACCCGATTAAACTTTGCATATTTTGATAAAACCAAGAAAAAGGTCATTGGCAGTTCATGGCAATCCTGAAACATGGTTAATGCTAGCTATTTAAGAATAGAAATATAAAGGTGAAAATAATTCTAATTATCATAAATACTCGTAGATTTATGGTCAGTTGATTGGAAGAGATAGGAAAGGACGGCGACAAATTATAGAGAACAAATTACCTTTACTCCTGCTTAAGAAAAAATGCCCAAAATAAAATTAACAAAGTCTCATTTATTCATAAATAAACAGAAATAATTAAGATTGTTTTGGGGTCCGTGTTTCTAAAGACCGTCATTGGGTAATGACTTGACCAAGTCTGTTGTATGAGGTGGAGAGTGAAAAGTTTTTGCTAATCCAAGTTGTCAGACATTTTATTTGTTTATGTATTTTATCAATTCTCAATTAAAAAAAAAGTTTAAAGTTTCTGTACAATTGATAATCTACGGTGATCCACAGCAGGCTTCAGTTACCAACTCCATCAACTCTAATCTCGGGATTACTGGCTACATTCACTGAACATTCACGGTGGCCCCTAATAGCAACCCAGAGGTTCGCGTTCGCCTTTCTTTCGGCGTCTCATTGCTACAAGTAAGAGTCTAACCAATTCCAATTGCCATTGGGCGAGTTAGTCGATTTCCATGTCTATCACCTCGTCAGCACGATGCAAGAGGGACGGCGACGTCAGTCACTTTTTATCTTTCAAAGGAGGAACTCCATGTCAAATGTCTGCGTTACTGATTCACAGCTGCTAGACAGAATACCGTGTCGTCTTTCTCACTTCATCATCATCTGTTATGTCTACCGTATTTCGCCGTTGCGCTGAGCTCCCCTATTCTTAGCTGATATTGGTATTAACATCAGCCGCAAGTCAAGTTGAAATTATCTTTAGAAATGAGCAGTACAGTTGCAAGAAACAGGTACGACCTTTTCTACTAATGTCAGCAATGTCCTCATCCAACGGACTTGGGACTCTTACTAGTGAAAATAATAAACTGGTGAAGTGAAATCCGTGCAGCAAACATCATCGACGCCGCGTCCAGAATTAGTGTCTATTGTTTGAACTGGGGGCGGGGGTGGGATCGTGGATCGTCGTTACGCATTTATGATGTTATGAAAAGTACATTTTAATAGGCCTTGTGAAATTCGAATTAGTCGATGTAATTCAGTGTGCCAGGAACCTGGTTTGTATACGTTATACCCTATTTCCTTTAAGCAACCGATTTCAGAAGTTTTCTCCGTTACCAGAGCACAGTTTGCTTACACACCGAGCCCGCACTACCGCCAGTCCTACCTCAACAAGTGATCTCTACTGTCTACTCCACACTTCTTTGAACCCGCCTGTCATTCAGGGCCTGGTCATGCGATGAGAGAAAGTTTGAGTTTAAAAGCTTATGAATATTTTAATGGTCGTGTAGAAGTTGAATGGAAAGATGGACGGAGAAATGGAAAAGTGTCACTTGACTAACCGTCAGACCCAATTTGAATTCTGTGAATTATTCAGTCGGTTTCTGAATTCTGAAGACGGAAGACACCTCTGCTCCAAGTTCCAATGGGACTCTTTCTTTCTGTGATAAATCAAATAATCAAACCTTTTCGTAACGAAATTTTATTGTACGTCAAGACAGTTGCCAACCAACCATAGGAGGGACCTACAGAAACAGAAAAGACTGACTAATCCCATTATTACTTGTTGACAAGTAAAAACTGTGATAGCAAACTTTTGGTTCAACGAGTAACTTCGAGACACAAACCGAATGGAAACATTGTTTGGTCTTGGGCTACAATCCACCCGGGCCCATTGCCTCATAATTCCTATTTTTGTGTTATGTATCACCTTCTCATCTTGTATGTATGTTAGAAGGTGCTCTCTGTTTGTTGATTAGACTGGTTGAGACGCACGCCAAGCCCAAGATTCCTTTTCTACGTGGTGTGGTCCCTCTTGAATTGATGCCTTTCTTTTATGATCCTAGGGAGCTAAGGAGGCCTTAGCCTACACCGACTATTGGCTTTCCTACTTATAATTCTTGCCAATTAATCGTTAGAGATGCCCACCGATTTTCGACATGAGGAGCCTGGCAGGAGGGTCAATAGCCGGCGAGATGAGAATCCACCGCGGCAGCAACATAAGCATGGACGTGATGGTGACGGTGCAAGGAGCAGAAGTGGACATCGACACGGGCACAGGCCGCTACCTGGAAGGATGTCACGTAGCAAGAGCCCAATGCTACTGCTTCATCACAAACGCAACAAGGCAGAGCTAGAGGCTCGAGAGCGAGGTCGTAGTAGTTTCTACGACAGTTACCATCGGGAAAGTCAACAGAGGCAAAGCCGAGAGAGGGAGAGGCGAAGTCCACCTGTCAAATCCCGAATTGTTCCTGGTCCACCACTATCTCGGCACCTCAGGATGGATGAGGACCGTCGAAGGTCAACATCTCATAATCCGAAGGAGAACAGAGACAAGGAACGAATGCATGATGGTATGGTTCGAACCAATTTACGAATTACGAGTTAATGTACTGTCACGTCTTGGTTCTCTCAAGGTCGGAACATAAGTCTAGGAAGCAAGCGGAATCCAAACTCAGATTTTGCAGATTTGGATCGTGTCGTTAAGCGAGCGAGGGAAGAAAGGGATCCCAGTTACTGGAACAAGAAAGTGATGGAGGTAGAAGAGCGAGATCCAAACAGGTAAAATGCGCATCTCCCTGTCATTTTGTCTTAAGAGTGAATTTTGAGTCCAATATTTTGCGGCCAAAGGTGGGGTCATAGTGGATTCAAGGAACTTTATCCCAACGAGAAGAGCGGAACGCTTCAAAAAAGTCGAACAGAATTTTCCAGACGCTCCAGATCAAGATCTCCACAACGGAAGTCACGAGAGGAACCCTCAGGGCGGCGGAGCCGGAGTCCTAGGAATCCAAGACGCTCTCGCACTCCCCCAGTACGGAGAGATCTCATTGGATTAAAGTATGTCGACGCTGCACGCCTCATCCCGTTCCGAATGAAGTTCAAAGTGATAGTCTGAGTTCTATTTAGAAGTTCTGCTGGACCCAGACGACCGTCTCCACCAGCACGAGGGAATAGTCACGTGACTCAATCAAAGAATGCTGCTCTTCGCAGTGCACAATCAAAGGACGTTAGAAGCGTTAGGAACACGGCGGATCCCCATTCCTCCAAGCGAAGAGATGAACCACCGCTGAAGAAGAAAGAATCACAATCACGCCCTGTCTCTGAAATTGGTAACAGAAAACAACATCTCGAGAAGTTATCGAGTGGTAGTAGTGGAGGAGTTCAGATCCATAGGAAGTCAAACTCAAAACCCACGCAACACCAGCCGCAAAAACTTTCCTCACGGCCAAATTCTGGAAAGGACTCCAAACAAGGGGACTTACGGCAGAAGGAGAGAGCCAGAAATTCCTCCATATCTGAAGATGAGGATTCTACCAGAAGCAGAACCCCTTCACCACAGCTAAAGAGAAAGGCAGATGCAAAGGTCAGGAAGAGAAATGTTTTAATTAAAAAATGCTTTAGCAGAGAACAGATAATCAGGAAATTAATCAGTTTCAAGTCAAGCGCGCTTTTCCACTGAATGAGTTCGTTCTTTCCTATCTTTTCTCAAGAGTGAGTTGAGCGGCATTATTATTTTTTGTTGTCTTTTAGGATCTACAGCGCAGAACACCCGTGTCAACGAAATCAAGAAGTTCCTCTTCTACTTCCTCGTCTGATGATGATGTATTGGAAATCCACGCCAGAGACAGACGTCAATCCCTCTCGCATTCCTCTTCTGATGACGACTCTGTTTCGGATGAGTCTGTGAGGAAGGCCAAGGCTAAGAGTCCCTTCGCTTCAAGCCCTTCTGACAGTTCAGATGAGGGGAGTATGGAGAGATCCAGAGGAAATAAAACTAAACTCAAGAAAACAGCTGAAATGGACTCCAATCAAAAGAAGGGCACTAAGTCGTCAGGCAGTGTGAACGCTGGTGAGAAATCTACAAGGAATGACGAACAGAAAAAGGGATCACCGGCGCGAGTCCCCAACAACTCCTCTAAAGCTAAAGGTATTTTCATGGCGTCCAGGAATTCATTATTGTACCTTCCATTTATCTTATGTAATATGCATCTTTCGTAACTAAATTTTTAGTATTCATTAATTAAAAAACTTTATGCTTGGTGCATAGGAAAAGGATCCGATTCTGGTGATGGTTCTGATAGCGGGAGTGAGTCTTCCTCAGAATCAGAAGAGGAACCGAGGATGACACTTTCAGAGAGATTTGCCAAGTTGACGCAGATGAGTCGAGACAAACGAGAGTTTGCCAAGCCAGAGATTTCAATCAATGACATTGATACGAAGTTGAAGGTGGTCAAGGATCTCCGGAATCCTGAGACGAAAGTCTTTGTGAATCAAGCTAAGAGACCCAGCTCCGCCAAGTAAGTGTTGCTGAACAATGCTGCTGACCCCATTAAAAATACTTTCGGCTTCTGACTCGAATGTAATTATTCTCTAATTCATGCTTTTATAGATCAAGACCAAAGAGTCCGGATTTCAATGAAGGGGAGGTTAGATACCCGGCTGACGATCGACGACGACATTTTGAACGGATGACCCGAGATGAGCCATTGGATCGGGATCGACCGACGGATTGGTCTGATGTCCGAGTTCGGTTCAACTACTACAAGTAAAACCAGCTCAGCCATTATGATTCTTAGTTTCTCTGAAATGAGCTGTAGCTAAATATTGAATTGTAATTATTAGGAGTCGAGGGTATTTTGACGAGAGGCCACTGACACTGGAAGAATACAGCAAGTGGGAGGCATGGTGGTACGAGTACCGTGATTGGTTGGCAGAAGAAGGTTATTATGATCAGCACATCCCACCAGGCAAATCCCACCGCGGAGGAGCCAACGGGAATGGTCGAGGAGAGAATAACTGGAGACTACGAGATGAGCAACCGCCCCCACTACTCAATGGACCTCGAACTTTTCATGATCGTCAAAGGAATTTCCAACCGCGTCCAGAACCGCTCCTAGCGCGTCCAATCCGATTTGAGGGCGGATCGGAGCGTGGTCCTGGTTCTCTGATGCAACCAGTACCAAATCGAGTTCCAATCTCGAGGCGAATCGGACATGGCACGGGAGTATCCCTCCTCGTCAACATTCGACCACCGATGCAGCAAGGAGGTCAAGGGAACTTCCGAGGAGGACGAGGGAGGTTAGCCGGACGAATTGGGTTTCGTAGGTAGACAAAATCAATTTTTTAGCTTCTATTGAACAGTATCTGAAAGAAAGGGATTCATGAGATTTTTGTAAAAGGGACCGACGAAGCTTAGATTAGAAGAAATTAATATAAACAGCTGTGCAGACCTACCATTGTAAAATATACTTGAAAGGGGAGTACTTGAAATATACTTATAAATAAATCTGCAATACAGACTACGAAAATGAAACCGACATGGACACTTAAACAAGCATTTTAGACTCTTCTTTTGGGGTTCTGGGGAATCAGGAAAGGCGCCCACGGTGGGCTTATTTGAAAGATAAATGCGGGAAAGTAATTGGTTTGCGTTTGTTTTTGTTTGATTTGGTTAATTTATGCATGCTTTTAAAATATTGATAAGTTCAAAGTTCAACCAAGTTGAGTGGAGTGGAGTCAAGGATGAGTGGAATAATTAAAATCTCTTTTTAGTTGTAATTTCCATCGGGGCTTACCTCTTAACCTACGAACATTTTAATCCACCCCCACCCAAATTTAGTTCCCTCACCCTCCTTCTCCAAATGGAAAAATACTTGGAACGACTTATTGCTCTTGACCGTAAAGTAACCGCGTTATTTATTTATTGAAGAGCTGAACCTGCTTAATTTTTTTTAATGCGTTGATCAATTGTTTTATTTCTTGTATCTTCTTTGCTCGCCCGGCCCAGACGAACGCAATGTTGAAAATGGATCCATTCGCAGGACTCGTAGAAGAAGTGCGCCCACTCTTGGAAAGCGTGGGTCATATTTCTGCTCAGACACGGATCTATGAGAGCATGCAACGAATACCTGGAGGGCCCACCAGTTTCATGAACCTGAACACCCATCCTTACAAACTTTGGACAAACTCCACTCAGCTTCATGGATGTGAAGCTCGTGTAAGGTGACAACCATGACGAACTTAAACTTTACAAATTGCATTTATATCAATATTATTTTTTATTTGGGTTTATTATATTGCAGTATATTTCGTATTTTCAATTGACTCATAGTATCGCCTGATCCTGGCAGGAATGAATCGGAACATGAGTGCTATAGTGAATAAGGAAAGCAAGGGACTCCATGAGGACTTTATCACCATTTTCGGTGATACTGAAATGTGGCTCCAGGACTACAAGATTTACATGAGTCCGGAAGAAGGGGAAGTCCCTCCCATTACAACCACAATCGAGTCCCTTCTCTATTGGATTTCTCAGCTACAGAGAAATTATGAAAATTTAGAAGCTTTGGTACCTGAGGTACGTCTTCTCATTTATATATAAAGTTATTCAATTATTCAGCTTTGGAGCCGTTTACTTAAAATTTCAGGGGAAAGTGTTGAAGTTGTTGCAAGGCCACATTACAATTAGTACGACAGGGCAAGAGGGATTAGCAAAGACAATTCATGAAATTACACTGGAGCACGGTGATTCCACTTTTCCACAAGTTGGATTCCTCTGGTCACAGACCATAAAAGGTATCAACCAGAAAATGGAGGATATCGGAGACCACGTGAGTCAGTCAATTAAATTAATCTATACAGGCGCAGATTCTTATTTCTGCTCAATTTGTATTTATTCACGTTTGTTGAATATTGCAGTTCAATCGAATGAAAGTAAGATATGAAGACTTGGCAAATCTCAATTCCAAAAAGATTGAACTTTGACTCGGAAACTTCGAAACAGCTCGCCATTGACGGATCTTGTAGTGATTATAATGTGAATAGTTCAAAGAGCAAAATTATCTCCCTTCGGATTACCACAGTCAATGGATAGGGGTGGGGTTCTCCGTAATAGTCGGAGCTCTTCCTATTTGCCCAATACAAAAAAAGTGGCAAAAAATTGAATAGTTCCTGGTCCCCATCTAGGTGTCTCAGGTGCTCAAAGTACCTAAATC
>Ga0194135_10002406_pt1 | contig 11351 bp, 10 predicted proteins | sample LitLau_LLRF_2013_FD_134024 | JGI IMG/M metagenome (GOLD analysis project Ga0194135, IMG submission 134024) | Freshwater sediment microbial communities in response to fracking from North America - Little Laurel Run_MetaG_LLRF_2013 (version 2) | ecosystem: Environmental > Aquatic > Freshwater >... | reverse complement strand
GTATGATTCATTGACACTTACCCAAGCTTCCAAGTATTCGATTTTCCTCTCCAGTGATGTCAATCTTTCATTGAGGGTTGCCAGGCGGGAACGACAGCTCAGATCTAGAACATAAAGCGCAGATGCTTTAGTTTCCGAGGTTGTTTTTGGTATATGTTTGTTTTTAATACATCAGCGATGCTCGATATTTATATGCCCTTGTAAATTTACATAGCATGGAAGGGATGTCCAATCCTTCTGCTTAATCCAGCGAAACTGAAGGGAGGGTGTCCTAACAACTTATGGTCCGTTTGAGGAAAATATGGGCCGGGAAAGCATAATTTTGAGGCCACCCCATGCATTTAGATAGTGAGGCCTGGTTTCCCAGCCCATATTTTCCTCAAAAACTATAATCCGCTTGATCTTGATGAAATGAAATGAAGTGACAGTTTAAATGTAAATTGAGTTACTTCTACCCTGTGAAAAGCTACTTAACAATTAGCATCCGTAACTAATCACGGGTGGGTGTTAGTGCTTTCTGGATATCAGCTAATGTAGCTTACCGAAAGAATTAAGGAAGTCTGCTATTCGTTTGATTGAACCCGTTATGACTTCAATGTATTCTCGATTGGCCCAGTCCTGTTGAATTTGTTTTTGGAAATCTTCCCGATGTGCCATTTTATGTGATAATCAACTCCGTTCAAACTTTGCTCTTGGGAATTAATTGTGAGTAGGAATGACAGGGGGAATCAATCGAATGAAACGCAAAAATTTAATTTAAGTAAATTTAAAAATTGTGAAAAATTACTCACACTTCTACTGTCAGTCAACTTCAACACACGGACGGCCCTTCTTATTATTCATTTCTTTGCTGCTGAAATTAAGCCATCGCCATCATCCATTTGTTAGTCTTCCCGAGATGGGCAGCCTATGCCGTATCGAATAAGGTTGTGACAAAGCGTCATTCTGTGGTTAATCTTGATATTGATCAACGAAGTCGACATATCGGTTATGCTGTTTTTTAGCTTGTCAGCATTCCCATATTATAATTCAATCTTCAATCAATAATAATCAATACCTAACCATAGTTACCGGAATACTCTTTTGTACATAGGCTGCACTTGTTTGGGAAGTTTGCAAAGTCCTCTGCCAAATTTTCAACGCCGAAGAGTCTCCAGACTCTGCACTAAAAGCTGCAGAGGCCATGACCCCACCAAAGGAAGACCAAGAGGACCACGCCCACCTCTCAGACGATGATCCAAACAATTCCAGCTCAGAAACAGAGAAACAAGACCTGCTCGCAGAGATTGCCTCCGGACTCCACATGAACCAAAACCTTTTCATGCCACCAGGACCCACCTATGACTTCAATTACGATGTGCAGCAGGTGAGGGGCTGTGAAAATTATTCCCAAAAATGTTTTCCTACGTTCAAATTTTATCCAAAAGAAATTTGGGAAATCTCTTTTAAGGATTGGCAAGTTCTTCCAGCAGAGGCCTTTCAACCTCGGCATGAAATTCGTGAGGGTTCTTCTCCGCCAATTCATTTGGAAGATTGTTCTCCGAGGGAAATGGAGGAACCACTGGAAACAGTAGCAATTGAGAATAGAACTAGTCAACTCCGGATTACGCAAATGGATCCGCTCCCGGACTTTGACTTTACTGGCCCACTTATCAAGCTACTCTTGTACCATGCAGAGAAAGGTGAGTTTACCGAGAATCCAGCCAGGAAATACTAAAAGTGATCAAATATATTTAACGGAACGCATATAGAACTGAAATTAATTATTCTGGGTTTTGTAGGGGACGTACAGACGGCGGTATCTGTTTGGCTGGTCTTGCAAACACTTTGTCAATTGGAAATTCCAGTAAAGCAATTGGAGGCATGGTGTCTGACTTATGTCGAGCTTCTTCAGCGACACAGGCTCTACTCAAAGTCTTCCCTCGTAAGGACTCACTGTCTCACGTTTTAACTTTATGCCATTTTCTTTCTTTCGGTTCGACGTCCTATGGGTTTCCTTGGTAGGTCATAAAATTGAGCGATTCACTCATTGGTCACCTCTCCCAGGAAAGCACTACATACCTCATCTCTTGCGGAAGGTGTGGGAAGACGCTGAGGAGTCGATCTGGAAATTTATGTGAAAAGTAAGACGACGAAGCAATTCATATTTATTTCAATACAAATTCTTTTGAAATGGGTCGACTTTGGCAGGAATTAAGTCAGAACACTTGTGCCGTTCTGTTACTAATTCCAATTTACTTTTCTTTCAGGTGTCATAGGGCAGTGACAAGATGTGGGCTCTGTGGAGAGAAGGTTGCTGGTCTCATGGCTTGGTGCCAAGGGTGTGGACACGGTGGACACGACGTGCATCTCCGACGGTGGTTTCAAGACCACAAGGAATGTCCAGTAGGATGTGGTCATCTCTGTTATGGCTAAGCACAGTACTTTCTCTGCCAAAAGTTATTCATATCCAATTTTCCTAGGTTAGTCCAGAGCTCGTGGAAACAGCGTGGAAAGGCCGTGGGATATTCCACGGCCTTTCCACGCTGTTTCCACGAGCTCTGGACTGACCTTACTATCCAAAATAAGAAGGAATCATTTATACCCAATTTTCATATTATTATTATCTCACGTCTTCTGTTTATTTATAGCAAAACACAACAAATAAATTAACACATAACGTGGTAATTATTGGATGTAGAGAATGGCTATAAGTTGTGGTTATTAGTTGAGTTCTGTTAGAGAAATGTTAAAAGTGGTACGCGCATTGTTATTTTTCGATATTCTATAACACTCCAGAGGCCAATTTTTACAAATGGGTGGTTGTAGGCTTGTTTTAATAATAAAGTGGTGACCTGAGTAAGTTCCTGGGTCAAAGACTAATTTAGTTCTGATCAATGGATTATAAATGCCAATTAAGTTAAGAGCATGCAAATTGCAAACCGGTCGGTGTGTTTTTCATAAGTTCAAACGATTCAAGCGGGAAACTAAAACCTTTTATTTACTTCTTTTTGTTGGTACTCATTTCCTGGGTTCATTCGTTCGTACTCGTACAAGTTCTTTCCTGTTCGTTCACTGCACTGCACAATTCCGCTCAACTTTAACTTAACCGATCGACGTTGTTTGGTTCAGTAGATCCGTTGCAGTGAGCCCTTCATTTAATTGATCTCCTCAGGCACTTCAATTTTGGGGATGCAAAAGTTGGCACGGCTCAAGGCAGAGCTCGAATTGCTTATCAAGAATCCTCCTCCTGGTAAGTTAAGTTTAAGTAGACTGATTGAACAATGAACCGTTGCATTGGCGGGCTTAAGATGATAATTATACTACAGTTCGAGCTCACTTGATTCGATAATTTATCTATCCTTTTCTGTTCAGCCTCATGTCAGAACGACAACATCGAAAATAAAATAAATGCTAAATCACTTAGCAAAACATATCCCTCGCGCGGACGTCTTAATATTAATGAAACTCTTGTTCTAAAATTATTAATTCCTTCTCTTTTTTTTTGAAATAGGGATTCATTGCTGGCAAGATGAGGAGACGGTGGATTTGATACACGCTGAGATGACGGGTCCTGAAAATTCACCCTTTGCTCTTGGAACGTTCCAACTAGAAGTGATTCTGAGTGACAAGTGCGTCGTGCGCTTGGAATTAATGTTAACTTGAAATAGTTAACAATGGCATAATAACCAACTAATAACTTATTATTATTCCACAGTTACCCCTTCTCGCCGCCTTTGGTCAAATTTGTGACACAAATTTATCATCCCAATATAGACTCATGTGGACGGATTTGTTTGGCAGCACTCAAGCCGAAACCCAGCGGTACATGGAATGTGACTATGAACATACCTACGGTAATTACTATTGTTGTACCTAAACTCAACTCGACATCTCATAATTCTTAAATAAGTTGATTAATTAAGCTCCCTCCTTTTGCCAGCTCTTGAGTGGGATCCGTGTACTTTTATCTGAACCAAATGTGTCAGATCCACTAATGAAAAGTATTGCTCAAGAATATAGTGAGAATTACTCTCAGTATAAAGTAATGGCAGAGGAGTACACAAGGAAATACGCTATGAGGAAGAAACCACAAGCTGAATAAATTAAATGGGGCACAGTCTTCCTTGAGGTTCATGAGGAGGGATCGAATGGATGGCTGCAGAATACTAATGTCAAATACACACAGGAAGAGGAAACAGCCTGAAGAGTTACGATACGACAGCAGAATACGTCCGATATTTTTCATTCTCTAATTAAATGGTTACTTTCTAACTATGATTATAATTCATTCATTACTTAATGTAGTGTGTTCCCTGAGCGTTACAGTTCTTGCATAATAATGTTGTGCAATGGATTGTAAAATAATCTTCTCGATCAAGGTACATTGTAGAAATTAGAGAAATTAAATTAAAGCTTGATTTTGTTTCCATGCGTACCATGAAGACGGCGGAACAAAGGAAGTTTTGGCGGGAGAAAGGAAGTGGATGCATGCCAAACTTTTAAATTCCTCCTCTTTTTTCTTTCTCACGCCTCTTCGTCTGCCGCCCTGAAGTTCAGATTAATTTAAACGCTTCAACCTGTCGGACGCACTTTTTTTTTCTAACAAATCCTTTTACAACTTCTTCTAAAAGATCAAGCTCGATTAACCTAGTTAATTCATTTGTGAACTATGGCAGAAGGAGGCGGCGAAGGAGAGGGGTCCAATGACAAGTTTCGTCTCGAGTTTGTGACTCATATCTGTCCACCAGGATTAGCCGAAGGTGGGTTCCCCATTTCTCACGCATGTGTTAACTTTTAGATTAGTTCAATTTTCATCAATACTGGATTTTTTACCAATACAATAGTATTCTCACTTTGTAATCCCCATTTCAGACATCCATGAGGCCTTTGGTGGAAATCTTATGGGAGATTCTGGTCAACTCACAGTTATCACAGTCTGTCACCGAACTGAGAACTGCATGAAGACATGGAATGATCTTGTGTCCTCGGAGCGTGAAGAACTGAGCGAGTTGGTAAGTGCATAGTGCAAGACTAAAGCTGGAATGGGGATATCCTAAAACGCTGATTAAATAATTATTGTTTTTATCTCTGAATTTCAGTTCGTTGAGACTTGTAATGACATCTGCATGGAGTTACTGGATTTTGATGAATGGTCGGATTTTATCAATCCCAAGACTGCTCGCCCATTCTATGGAATTGATTCAGACTTTCGGATGATTGAGACAGACGAGCGCTATTTGCAGCTCGGATTTAAGTTACAGGATGTTGGGTGCTGTCGGGTCATTGAACATGAGGATTGGGGAACGGACATCTACGTTACTTGCATCTTCACTACCGCACCATATCAAAGTGAGCACTTGCTGGGAATTCTCAAATCAGTTCAAGACAAGTTCAAGATGTAAGCACGCTCCTCTATACTCACACTTTTAACCATTAACTAATTACTTGATCAATTTGCATAATATCTATCTAAATTCCAAGTAATCTATTTGCCTTTGAGCCCAGCCTATAAGCTAATAAACTCCCCGAGTCGCCTAACTCCAGGTACCGCTCACAGATTTTATTCATTGTTGAACACAAGTCGGCGGATTCTGTTGTTTGCAAGTCCGAATAGGCACAGTATTTAAAGTCTTCCAAGTATTGTTTTTTCGTCTGGATCTGGACGGGCAGTTTATGAGAACTGAACCTTAGGCTGAGCTCCTCTCTTGGCTATCCTTGGGTTTAGGTGCATTCTCTCATGTCGTATCACAGAGTTGGCGTTGTGCAATGGGGCCGGAGCTGAGTGGTGGTGGTGATGATGGAAACCGGACAAGTGTCGTTCATGGTCGGAATCGGAAGATGACTCCTCCCACGCTGATTCATCTGTTACCGTTCCGCGTGAGGTCATCTGAGAATGTTGGGTTCGTGTGATTCGGCGTTCCCTTCTAACTAGTCTTCTAGCTGCCATGCCCCTTCCCTGTTTCACTCTCATCGTGGGGTCCGGCTCAGCGGGCTCGGGCCCAGAGTCTAAGCGACGCTCGAGTCCCATCCGAATCAGCTGGTTAAAGTCAACAATCGTAAGGGAAGGTGAGCCGCCGCTGGTTCCTGACATCCATTTGATGGATGGTCTCCGAACTCGTCGGCTTTTTTGTTTTCCAAGAAGTCCTCCACCTCCTACTTTTCTACCACCAGTAGCTCCATACCCAAGGACCATTGAGTCCTGGCACTGAGCTCCCACCGTCGTAAGGACACTGAAGTCAAAAGTTCTAAAGGCAAGTCGTCCCACATTGGATTCTGACTGAACGTGGTGTATTGTGGATTTTTCCTGCTGTTGCTCCACTCCTGATTCCTGTTGGGTATTTGTATTGTCGGGACGTATCGCAGTCATAATTTCCTCTCCATCTGAATCTCTTGAGCTGATGGATCCCGAGTCCGCATCTTCTGAAACCGGACTTTGGTCGGCATCATATCCATCCTCGGCTGAGATCTGAGTGAGTTTGCTCAATTCCACGACTCGTGTCCCATCACCCTCCGCTAACTTTTCCTTTTCTAACGTCTTGGGTCGTGAGCGAGATCTCGATCTTCGAACAATTCGTTTCTTTTTATCCTCTTCATTGTCTTCAGTAGGCGGCATGGCCTGAGCGAATACTTTGACAGGGATGACTCCCGTGACTCGGTAGTACTCGGCCAAAGTCCGGGCAATGTTTCGGCCAAGGCGGAAATCTGGAACATTTATGCTCTCTACAATTCAAGCGGTCGTGTCCGCCTGTCCAGTAGATATAACCATATAATAACACTTACATCCATTCTCTGTGTATGGGATCGTGTGGGAAACGCCGTTGCTCTGTTGAATATAACCGTAGACGGAGACTTCAAGCGTGTAGACGTTCACAGCACTCCTGAGGATGTCGCAGAGGTGGCGCCTCGCCGATCCGATTTTGTGAGGATCCCTATTGTACATGGTGTAGCTCGAATTGTAGTCTTCTGCGTTGTGCGCCAAGAGTTTAGGAAATAAAATGTGCCTCTCAAACCTTTAATCATATCCCATCAGATTAAATTAATTGTTGGAAAGAGGGAATGGAGTAGTTTTTACTAACCGGTACACATCTTCATATGAATTTCCATAAATGAAGGTCCCAAGGAGGCTTGTATGGGCGTGTAAGTCAAAAATCATATCCAGTTCCATCGTCTATAGAAATACAAAGAGGATAAAATTGTACAATTTGCAAAATCGTACCCTGGCAATCCATCTATCCTGCCTCGTTGACCTTGTTTGCGTCCAGTTCTTGGAAATAGGTTTTGAGTGCATTGAGAACAGGATGAGACCAAGGAGAGATTTGATTCCAGTGTCGATTCAGGTCATATCCCATCAAGGATGCCCTACGTAATCAAAAACCAGAACTTTTAGAGCTTATTAGCATTAATTTTCCTTGGGGTCATTCTTTGAACTTGCCGGTAGTTGCCGATAAACACGCCATCTGGATTTATCATTGGGATTACTACGATCATGACATGATCTCTCAGAATCCCAGCCAACGGATGACTGCTGATCATGAAATCTATCAAACCTGTAAGAAATTCATACATTCATATATCAATTTAAAATGCTATGCAGGGGGAAGTTGTCCGTTCCAGTTGGGATTATTAACCTTGGGCGACGTACGATGTAGGGGATTCTCCCGGATGACTCCTCGCCATTAACACAACCACCTTCGGTTTCTTTGTCAGTATTGCCGGATTGCATATTGTGCAGGCTTGGACTTTACGAGTTTGCTGTCCGGATTCAGAAATTACTAATAGTTGGGTTATGCATGGTTTTATAACCAAAAAGTAAAGTTTTCGTTTACAATGGAGAGTCCGAGAGTCTGGAAAGTGATCCACGGGAGATTCTTTTGTTGAACCAAGGAGAGGTGCGTCTCGAGACGGGAATAAGAGTATGGGAATGAAAATGCAAATTGGTAAACATCTTCTTCCCGATCAAATACAAATGCAAAGGAGAGGATGTAGTGGTTCCGATGCTCGGGAGACTTGTGGTAGTAAACATACTTGGCACCCAATCTCTGCCTGCAAAATAGAATTTCGTCAATTCTCATCCCTGCATCATCGTGGCCTGCTCATCCTGCTTCTGGGCATATACCATTTGGGGCGACTGGACGTTTTGACCAATGGCGTCATTCCCTTGGAAAAGAGGTTCTTTGTTTTTGATAAATTGACAAGATTGAAAATGACGCGTTGGTCAGCCCGCACGTTGTCGACGACGAAATTGAACCAGATTCGATAGCGAGGATTACAAGTATCCGGACGGATAAAGAGGTCGTACTCAAATTCCGAAACAAAATCCACGCGTCCCAGATTCCCTTCAATTAAAAACGAACCTTTCAAAAATTCTTCGGAGGTAATAATTTGAAAGAGGGAAAGGGTTTACCACTTTCGAATGAGGCATCAAATGAGAGGTGACCTCGCTTAGCCTTCCCAGAATGACCCGGTGGTCGGAGAACGACGCGACTCACATTCCCGAGACCCCCTTCCGCATCACTGTCATCGCTGTCTGAAAGAGAATTAGATAAAGCACAACGGTATTCACAATCCTTGGTCTCATCCTTGAATTGCTGGCACACGGTGTGTTCCGTCGGCTCGTAAAGTAAAGGGGGGATTTTCGGCTCAACGGAGGAATATTAGATCCAATTTCCTCCCGTTGGGAATCGAGTGACCAAAATACGGGGTTTCCTTCTACGGGAGATTCATTGTAGACAAAGATTAAAAAAGAGGATTTTACTTGAGGAGAGAATAGGGAAAAGTCAGAGGACAGAAAAAAATCAATACGGATTTCCAGTGGGAAACGAAACCCGAAACTGGAGCTGGTTTCTCCTCCTTTCTTTCTCCCATTTAACGGAGGAGCTGAGAGGACTCTTTCTTCTGCTGGTTTTGACTTTTGACTTAACGAGCCCTCCGCCTCTGCTTTCACCGGATCCTTCCTCCTCCGGATCCTCTTCTCCTGATTGATTGAGTGGTTTCGTCCCATCATTGACAAATTTCCTACCAACTGAATGCGAAAGAGGGAGCTCATTGGAGAATCGAAGACTTTCACCCTCACATATTGTAGAAAATGAGCTGGGATAGGTCAGAATGTGATTAGAATAACCTTGTCCTACCTTGCCTTCGGATTTCAATGCGGGGTGGATGGTCAAGTGGATCCCAAGGTTCCATTAGATCCATCTCGCCAGTTTTACCACAAGTTGGAGAGACCGGACGAAATGCTGGAAACGCAGGGAAGCTATTGGAGCAGCCAAGGCTTCTGGTGCGGGACTGACTCCAGGAATTGGTAGGGTTCGGCTTGAGACACAAAGTTTGAGGAAGTTGGTGCCTGTTGGTACCTTGACTCTGTCTGACCTCAGCCCAAGACGACTGGGGAAGTGGCTCCACTCCGGAGTCGGAAGTAATCAATATCCCAGGGAACGGAATTAATCTCACCTCCGATCTCCACTTGCTATGCAGCCTACATGGGTAGGAAAGGGATAATCACCTCATGCTTAATGTAATGGATATCGACAGGAGGGACTGGAGAGGATCCACATCCATATTCCCTCCAGCCGTCTGCCCAATTTACAAAAGTTTTTATGTGCGAGCTGAGGAGGAAATGAAAGCATCTTTTCAACTCCCCCGTTTTCATTCTCTTCTTCCTCCTTGCCGCCGTCCCCGCGGCGAGAGAAAGGAAGGGGAAAGGAGAGGCCTCGAGTGAAAGGCCACAACCTGAGTTATTCTGGGGAAGGGAACGCTCCCCTTGAGTTCTTCATTCTACAGCAACGCCCACACAGAATGCTCTCGTTCCTTTCCTTCTTCCATCCACCCTACACGCTCATCAAGTGTCAAAGTTCAGCAGCACGCCTCACAGGCTCGAATCTGGAGACTACTCCAGAAACTCCTTATTCCATCAGGTAGGAAACGTTCCTCCAATTGGAAGGAATGCTCCGATTTCCTGCCGTCCACCCCTGAATTTGACATTGAGTTGATCTCTCTGCGGATTCCCGCACCTCAAAAAGAAGGAATTGTCACTTTCCTTGCAGATCCGCCCGTTCTGGAGTGAGGTTTAATTCACTCCACTTGGGGAAAGGGAACAAGGGCAAGAAATGAAGTGAGGGGAGCGGAATTCAGCCTGGAGATAAAATCTCCAGAGCCGGTATTATTTCCAGAGAATCCCTATCACTTTCCAATGTCAAAAGAAAGAAAGGGAAGGAGAAAATATGTGAATGAAAAATCCAATTCCAAACTTCCCAATCACGAATTCCCTACACTCTCAAAGTCTTTGGAAAAAGAGAACTCCAGACTCTCAATTCCAATTCCACCGCTCCACCCAGCAGTACTTTTATTCTTCAAGTAAGAAATATCAAGGAAGGGGGGGGGGGTCCGGTTCTTCCTCAGCGGAGAAAGTTTTGAATTCCTTATCCCGACTCACGAGATGATCCACGATTCCACCAGTTGAGCCTGAGTCCCCCCTCCTATTCTATTCTAATGGGTCGGAGGAGGACGTGTCAAGGGTTAAATTGATAGAAAAGGCTCCCTTACCTTCAGCTCCCGACATGGCCACCCCAGTTAGTTCCTTTCACCTGAGCAATTGATTTGGAACTGGGCTTAGGGTGTGGACGGCAGGGCGGATTATTAGGTAGTAGAAAAGAAGAGAGACTTCTATAAGGTCCATAACCATTTCTCCCTACATCCATCCCATTGTCTCCCTGATCTGTCCACTCCACGTAAACTGTATAAAGGCGCATGGGGGGTTTCCTATCCATGTAAGCTTCATGTCAGTGCCTACCAGTGCCGCATTCTGGCTGCCTTGAGTAAATGCGGAAAAGAATGACAGTGATTAAGGCCGAGGAAGCCCATGTTTATGATTAGTTAAAATATTAGGGAAGCGGGATCAGAATCAACAGGAGAAAGTGAGTGAATGCATGCGATTGAGAGTGAGAGTGTGGAATGGGAAATTCCGACGAGGAGGAGAAGGGAAAGTTCCTCCCGTTGTCGGGATTTTCCTTTTTGTTCCCTAGCCGAATATTTTGTCCTGGGGTTGGGGTAAACCCTGTTTTTCCCATCGTAGTCCTAACCTCGTCGGATTCGATCGATTTTCTTTCTTCTTTCTCTTCAGCCGACTTTCCCTGGTCCCTTTCGCCGGTCCAACTAGATCCGATAGGAAGTCAAGTCCCGGGGAACCCTTTGGACTCCACCAACCCATCCATTCCGAAATGTCCGTGGGGTTAGTACTGCATGAGAAAGTGGAATTAGTGAAATCGTGGATGACTGACAGGGTCAACCAGGAACCCTGTCTCGGTGACTGCTGCTGCTGCTGCTGGAGTGAAGGGCGGAGGGATTTCGGACTTTTTCGGATTTTTTGGTAG
>Ga0194135_10002405_pt1 | contig 11353 bp, 8 predicted proteins | sample LitLau_LLRF_2013_FD_134024 | JGI IMG/M metagenome (GOLD analysis project Ga0194135, IMG submission 134024) | Freshwater sediment microbial communities in response to fracking from North America - Little Laurel Run_MetaG_LLRF_2013 (version 2) | ecosystem: Environmental > Aquatic > Freshwater >... | reverse complement strand
TCAGGGTTAAATCAAAATCGGTGGTTATTTTATAATGGGTGCTATTAATTGCACCCAACCAATTTCTTGCATTACCTAATCTAGTTTGCTTAAACTTCAACGTGCTGACTGCGTTGAACCATTTGCCAAAAAAGTTACACACAATTTCTTTAACTTACACAACATTTGCTTAGTTTTCAAAGGACAGATAACAGAGAAAGATCATGGACAAATCATGGACATATTATGGACAGATTATGGACGGATCATAGATTAATGAACTCTGGTTGGGAAGTACAGCAATTTGGTCGGGTGAAAATTACCATTTGTTGACCGTAGTCATAAGTTGACAATTTTACAAAGGTTGGGTAATGCGAGAATTTTGTGGGTGCGAATAATAATTATCATTTTATAATCCACTGAATGGCCCAGCCACCCACTCAAGAATTTTTATATTAAATAATGGAAAGTATATTTCAAGAGGTACGTGTGGGTGTGTTTGTGGCCAGTGAGCTTGATTGAATTCTTCGATTCAAAGAAACAAGAAGAACGGTATTCAATCTCGTTGTATAAGAGGCTTCGATATCAATACCGTCGGCGTTCTTTTAGTTTTAGTTTGTTTTGGGAATGGTGATTCCATCGCATGAATCCGAGTCCCATCATCCTCGTATCTTCTTCACTCGTCGTTCAGTTCTCGTGACATTTTAGTGACATTTCTACTTTCTACTTTGAAGACAGACAAAGTTCGTGTGAAATGAATCATATCATTAGAAAGTGTGGAAAAATAGTGTTTGAAATGATCCACTCGCTTTAGCAAGATCAAAGCCGTATGGTTTCATCCTCTTTTGTCTTTCCCAGTGGAGAGATCAAGTGAACTTACAACATAATCATATCGTCACTCACAGTGGACCAGACCATCTCATTACCACTCGTGATGAAAGTTGAAAGTGGTGAAAGTTACGACCGACAGGGAAAAGGAAGACCTTTCCCTCTATAGTTTTCGGAGTTTGAGTTTGAAATACATCATCTTTCATCCCAATCAAAAGTTCATTTCACAAGTTCTTCTCTCTCCGACTTTTCACACGTATACATTAAGCCGATACAGGTTAATGAAAAATAGACACACACTACACACACTATCAAACTACAGTAATGATAGGAAAGGATCCGTGTGTGGTATAGAAAATACTTGCGCTCTCTATAAATTAACGCATATTTTGTATGGATCGATCAGTAGAATTGTTCGTCTTTATTTCAATAATAGCCCCGGAAGAGAATTATTCTCGAAGTACTTAATAATTCTCAAGATTATTTCTCTCCGAATTTAGCTTTTCAGACTTGTTGTACGGCTGATTTTAACAATAACAGTAAGCACGTTAGAGATGTTTGAAGTGTACAATTCATATATACTTATCATTTGAAATACCCTTTTAAAGCTAATGGTGCCAATAACTTATAGTGCAAACCTAAGCTGCAGGAATAAAAGACGTAAGAAACACAAATCGACCAAAACCACGAAGAGTTTAGTTATGAACTCACGACAATAAATTACTGGAAATTGTTGAGAAACCCCGGTGAGTAGGATGAATTGGAGCCTCTGTTCCAAATGAACGAGTTTATAAGATCTGCGTGTGTGTACGTTGAGAAGGACTCTCTCAGGAAGAAAGTAAAGAGGACCGTAAGGATTACACAGTAAAGAGAAATAGTGTTGTATAAAATAAAGTAAGAGGGTAACAATAACTGGAGTGAGTGGCCTAATTTGGTACAAAATGTCTTTATGAATTCGGAGGCTTATTGGAAGGTTGGAGAAGTTTTGGTGGTAATCGTAGAGTCCCATTAAATTCATCATAAGCTTATTGTTATTGTTGAAGAAAAGACGTATTTATGGTTAAAGTAAAAGGTAAACTTTTCCAATAAATGAAGTATAATTCATCCTCTTCACTAGCAACTGAACTGAAACATGTTGGCTTTCTCTACAAAAACACTCTCGTGCCTTTTAGGTTATTTCCTTGGTCAACCGACTCTTTCTCTTGTACAGCAGTTTAAGCACTCAGCATCAGACATACAATAAATATTATGTGAGAGTGCATAATGGTGATGCTGTATTCTGTGTCGGAGTTTTTCAAAATAATCTTTAACAATTGAACTATATAGTAATCGATTGGAGCGGCAGACTGTTGGATAATTAATCATGCAAACAGCAGACAATTTTCTTAGATAGAGTTAAGTATGGTTCCAGCTAATTCTAATCAACGACCATGATAATTCGATGTATGTTCAATGATGTTGTATATGTCCAGTGTTGTTGGGAATTAAGTCACTCAATTCACTGTCTAAAATATGTCATAATTCCGTAGTGGACTGACCTGATGAATCTACGATCAAGATATCATAGTTTCTTTCTGTGTGGGTTGTGTACAGTCGAATATTTTCTGCATAGTCTACCGCCTGTCTGTTTCTATTGATGTGGGAATGTTTGAGATGATACCTTATTTTTTATGTTCCCCAGACGCCGATTTAAGTAAGTAGAGAGCCAGCCACCTGATACGAACTACGGATGAACAAGATCTTGTCTGTGAACTTTTCATGTCTCTATCCTTGACACTTTTTCGGCTTCGTTATATCAACTTCTCCCACGCCAAATAGACTCACAGAGACTATTCTCACCAAGTAGTTAGTTGGTGTCATCTTTGAAGGGACAAGTCATGTGAGAGACTGTGTGCTTTAACTTCCTCTAAATCATGACCCAGCGTCTTTGTAATGCCGGAAGCGAGATCGGTGTACTTGAGAAAACGACAGGAGTTCAGGAGAATAGTATATTGAGTCTACTTCAGAAGAAAAATCTTGTTAGATGAACGAGGAAAGCTTTTTGTGGAAGTCTTTTTGGTTTGCTTGCAGCATCCGGAGGCCTCTCTTAATCAATGAGATCCGTTCCAGAGGTTATTTTATAGCCTGCTTATTATGAAGTTAACTGGGTAGTTAGATATTTGGCCCAAATGTTAATTATTTTTTAAATGCGTAGAAGAGTATGTGACAGGAAAAGAGTGAGATAAAAATGGATGTTCAGTTAACTACAATAGTTGCGGTTTTATAATTATGCAACAACTACCACGGTACCGAGACAAAGGTGTGCCTAAGTGTATGTAAAAAATTGTCGTGCAATAAAATGTATGGAAGGAGTCTCACTAACAATAAGTATGGTGGTCGGGGGTCTGGTGTGTAATGGAGCTAAAACATGGTGGAATTGATTAGTAGAGTCGTAGTTGATGGTCCATTGAGAAGAAAGATGTACACAGAGTGGATATTATGCGATTTGTCTGTTTTTGTGAAAAGGCTGCTTTCTTTAGCTCCTTGAAGACGAATGAGCTGCGAGTAAGAGTCCCTTTATGTATTCCGCTGATTGAGGTCACCGCTTTCTCTCCGATTGTCATGCTATTTCCTCAGCAATGTTGTTACTTTGAATGTCTCTTGATGAGATGACCACCGACTTCTCAACTATTTATCTGAGTGGACAGTTGTTTGGTTGAGTGAATAGGTTTTGTTCGAGTAGGAGTAGACATCATCATTATCATTATCAACCAATGCATTTACAAGGGAAGTGTAGAAGATAAAAGAGTTTTGTTTGAAAGGCAAATCCATTCGTTATTATTGCTTTCTATAAAACCGACGACAGAGTGGTGCGATGATAGTGTCACATTCATCTCGCAGCAGAGGAGAAAGTATAGAAATAGAAATAGCCCACTCAACCCCGTCTTTTCCATTGAAATAAACAAAATCTAAATGAGATCACCAATAATGCTTCTGCTTGTCTTCGTCCTTTTTCATAGTATTACTTACGACATTGCAAATGAATGCAGAAGACAGGAAAAAACGTTGTTAAAGTTGTGAGGAAGCCCGGTACTCGCATTTGTCGTTTGCCTTTGGTCTTCAAAGTTCATTTGAAATTTGAATGAGCTTTACTGTTTGTAGGATTGAGGGAGAATGATTTGGAATAAATTCGCAAAGGAATTTCTTCCAGTCCTGCGACTGCCATCTCATCCATCTTTCTTTCTTTCCGGTTCCTTTCCTCAACCCTTTTTACTTCTTCCACCCTCAATTCAATTCTCATAGGCCGTCATTGCTCGGTTTTATTCAATGGTTTGTGGGTATATATATGCATGTATATGTGTATTCTTTCTTTGCTCAAAGTTGGTTTGCCTTTAAAAGAAGAATAAGACGGAGTTGTTCAAGTAACCCACGGCACTTTAATGCTTACAAGACATATATACACTACACGAAAGAAGTCCAAGTCGAACAACTTTGCTTTCACCTACTCATCTGTAGTTCCACAAAAGATTTCTTGTCTATCGAATACTATTGTTAAATTCGTCTATGTATCTATCATTATTTCAAGCATTATTCATAAAGGAGTACAAAAAGTATAGAATATAACATGCCTATTTTGTATAGTTATTTGCTTTAATAAATCTCATGCATTATATTGTCGTTATTATCTTAATGTAAAAATGTAAATGTGCAGACATATGGAAGAGTTAATGAGCGTGATATTTAACAGAGAAAAGGCAGAAAATGGGAAGATGGTCTTAATGCTAAAAATTTCTAAGTTGTAAGTGATCTTGTCTAAAGTCTTGTTTTTTCGGGGATGGGGAGAACAAAAGAAAAACGACCGCACTCGTATCCGCTGAGTGGTGAAAGCTTCTTTAAGTACTCTTGTCGTCGTCGTATGAGACATGACCACCACTGCCAACTACTGCCACCATCGCCATGATCATCATTGGCAATCTCTCGTCATACATTAATCCAAGTCATCCTTACGACCCTCCTCTTTCATCCTTACCTCTGCCTCCAGTGCTCTAGCATTAAATCTCAAGTAGAGCTGACATTTTTTAGTGAAAGCTCGTAAACTATATTTTTCAAAGATAGAATGCGTGTAATAGTGCTTCTATTTTAATGTAAATTACTACGTTAATCTTCATGGCAGGCATAGTGTCGGATATGCGAAGTCGTTTTTACAGAACTTCAAGAACTTGGCTACTAAAGGTGTAGAAAAACTAGCCCATAAATTGACATTGCTTTTACCATTCGTGTGATTCTTGTTTTTGCTCTCTTTTTTCTCTGCTTTTGTGAATTGTATGGAATCACAAATATATTCATTTCGTTGGAAATGTATGAGGACAGTACTGGCGGGTGTTGAGACGTAGAAAATAGGACGACGAATGTGAAAGTAAATTCTGGAGCCACGAAGAAAGTGGAAATCAAATAATATTGTTTTTAGAGACACTATAGCTATTTTCTAAACTCCTTGACTCTTCATGGTGTGCCTGGAGAACTAGCTAGGTTTCGCGTTTGCTATTAGTACAAAATAATACTTGTATCAGTATCAAGGAGAGAACGACGGCAAAGAGTTTATAAATGATTACTGTTGAATGTGGATATTCCGACATGTAATTAATCAGATTCTAACACAACCTTGTATAATAAAACTATTTAAGCCACTTACAAGTGAAGTTATGCACACACGAAGATGATGATGATGAAATAAATCACGCAATAGATGCCGGAAGTTGGCATTTTGGGCTATCACAGACGGCGACGTGGACAAAAGCTAAAGCTCGTGAAGAAAAGCCGAGAAACGTGCCAAATGCTAGAAAGTACTGTGAAATGTGAAGAAATGTTGCAAGTCTTGGAAAGCCTACGACGATTGTCCACTGAGTTACATAAATTAGTTATAAATTACACGAGATGGGAACATTTGCTGAATATTAATATACGTGAGAAAGTGCTTAACCCTCGACATTTAGAATATATAGAGGCAACTCGTGGTGGTATTCTGGTATTTACTATAGTAGGGACGATGGTGTTTAACCATCCGAGTGGACGGAATTCCTTGTTATTCTAGGCGAGATTAGTGAGAGCACAAGACTTTGTGTAAAGTTGCAAGACCAGTAAGAAGGTATGTGTATAATTTGTACACTTAGACTCTGTTGTGGGAGGAGAAAGCCACGAGAAACGTATGTATAGAACAGGAAAGGAGTTTGTTCCAATGTCCGCGTCCTGTTCCCAGCTCTTTGGCTATGATTATCATAATCCTTGCCTCTCTCTTCTTGTGTACCAGCAGACTTGTAATTACTAAATGCAAAATTTACTTTTCCTCTTTCTCGTAATTTGTTGTTTTCGCTTAGTTAGGACTAGTGGAATTATTTTGCCATGTATGCATTTGATCACTTATTAAAATTGATCGGGCTGCTTACAATGAAGAATACGCGATCATGATCTGTATGACTAACTTGTTTTGTTATGATGCACATTAGTTCTGACAAGTATATACAAGTCGTGTATGTGATAGTATGAGTGTATTTTGTAAGTACTGTAATTTATTTCAAGAGAGAGAGACATTAGAATGAATTCAACAGGATGGGAAGTTCCATCAGAAGGAAAATGAGTTCTGCACAAAGTGGAACAATATAATATACGTGTGTGGAATGGACTACGACATTACATAGAGGAATTGTGTAAGAAGACTTGTAGAACTAATATATGTACGGAATGCATACATAGTTCGTAGTTGTGTAATGTATAATAATAAATGTATGTGCGTGAAGAAAAGCAGAAGGCGGTGGTTGCGACGATGTTAAAGATGATGATGACCGTCGTAGGTCGTCTTAAGAATATGGAATTTAAGTAGAGAAAGAAGGAAAGTAGAGAGAGAGAGAGAGTCTGAGAACGACTAATAAAACATGACGATGGTCCTTTTGAATTCCCTCATTTCCTTTATTCCCTTTCATCCGCTGGAACAATTTTAATTTTTTTCGCTTTTCAATTCACTTTCTCTCCTTTCACTCGTGTTTCTTCTCACCAATGCAAAGTACTTTCTCCACACGAAGTCCTCTTGAAGCTACGCTATGCGTGGCATCATCATCAGAAGTAGTTGGGAATGATAAGAAACTATGAAACTCTTCTATGAGTCTTAGTAGTTTGGCTGCTTTTATGATTCTATGCACATATGAATAGGCGAAAGCAATCATTACTTTCTTTTTAATTTCACATTTTGTCCAATTACTGCTTTTCCTGTGCATTCAATCTTGTATGGTGCGATATGCTGATTATATATTCTTTACCATCAAATGGTACAGGGATAAATAAAGTGTTCACGCACTTGCATGAGTCTGTGCTATATGTACAAAATGTGAAGGGAAATATGACCGAGTCATCTGGTTTGGTAGTGAGTATGCACGCATTAAAAGGCAGTGGATAATGATGGGGAAGATGATGATAGTAAAAGTAGGATGTGGTGTGGGAAAATGTGGATATGAATAAAATTAGATGACAGGAAATAAGAAGTTACCGATCGTAGTGATGATGCTGACAGAATAAAGAAGAGCTCCACTGAAAGACCACTGCATGTCTGTTTCTCTGGAACTTCCATCGTAGCCATCTCTTTTAGCTGCTGCTGCGACAATTGCTTCAAACTTTCTCAATTCCAACTCGACTGCTGAAGTCCAGTTCATTTCGTAAAGTACGTTAAACTGTTCTGTGGAAGAGACAAGACAGAAAGACAGAGTCAGTTTAGCTAGTTGAGTTGTGAGTATTTGAACACTTGCAAGTTCTTCTCTAGTGTCAAGTTCATGAATTGATAGAAATTCCACGATTTGTTTCAAACTTCTTTACCCTGTCGTATACAACAAAAGACGGAATTTTCTCGCACAGTATTTTTCGATTGGGATCGTTATGACACTCGATAAATCTACACGAAAGGAGAGTGTCTCCGTTTCTGCGTCTTCTTGTGTGTTCTTATACATTTCTTATCTGTATATAGACAAAAGATGATGTTCAAACTTGAAAAACTCTCAAAATAAAACGTAGTAGTAGCGACCTAAACTAAAACAACTTGTGTAAGTAAGCGCGCAGTAGTGGTGGACTGAAGGCAATATTTGTTCAGTCTTTCTGTAGCTGTGTATAAGGATGATGATGAATAAAAGATGAACCATATATATTACATTTATTTAAAAGGGACGGTGGCAAGTTCGTTTGTACAACTAGTACAACACAACGTTGCAATAAAAATGTACTGCGTGTGTATTGCAAATGTATAACTATTCTATTTATGATTGCAGAAACTTCAGTCAAGATTCATTTATGTGCGAGACAGACAGTTTAAAACACATGTGTAGTAAACAGTTTAAGTAGAGAGAAGAAGTGAATAATACGGGCGAGTGAGATGGAGCATTGATGTGTAAAATGGGAGAATGATAAGATGAATGGAGTGTGGCGTATAAAGAGTGAAAGGGGTGGCTTTAAAGGCTCAAGAAACACGGTGACACTTGATTGCTCTGGAAGATTGGAGTTTAGTAGTTCCATCATCAGACATATGTGGAAACATATATCATGAGATGATATTTGGGAGACCAGATGAAGAAGCTCTGGCTGTACTTTGAGCAGTTGAAAGTGGCCTATGAAGAAGAGTGAAAGCAAGATTATTACTGGAGGGAACTCAACGGTTGGTCGACCTACATCATCATCAGGATCAGGATTGACGAGAGTGAATGATGTCGAGAGTGAGAGCGAAGAGTGTGTGAGGAGATTTGCATGGTGAATTGACAATAAGGCTCGTCTTATTTCAAACATGTTCTATCCATTAAATTGTGCGCATATATGTATATACATACAGGCAGATTGAACTTATACAATTGACACAAGCATAACACTGCAGTGGTATATGTATAATGTATATATAGCATCGCATCGTTATCTTTTAGATTATTCAGAGCATTGTTCTATATACAGGGTTTGTAATGTTTCACTATTAGTTCGTTTGGTGCCCACATTGTATTATATGTAATCTTATGTGTATAAATAGCGTTCGCTTCAATCTGTTTTTGGAATTCTGAGCTGAAAATATATACAGATATATATATGTATAGATAGCAGTGATCTATAGTGAAATATGTTAGGCTTGCTTATGAGATTGCTTGCAAGATTAGCCAATGAAACAATCAAATGACTACACGCTAATGCGTATATAAGATGTTTATGTACCCTTGCTATTAAAGAGAGGAAGTATGTAAATCAAAAAGGATGTGTAGGATGTTTAACACGATTTTGTCATGTATACGATATAGTAGAAGCTTGTAGTAACCTTAAGAGCCTGCGGGACTGACTTGTGAGAGTGGGTACGCAAGAAACAAAGGGAGGTTTAAATGACAATTTAGAGTATTTCCCAACAGAGTAAGGATAATTAAATCAATGCTTTTAAGTCGGTTGATATTTAGTTTGAGTGGAGAAAGAGAAGACATGCCAGAAGTGAACTGTGTGTTCTCTTAATATTCAAAGGAAATAAGGGAGAGAAAGTTTAAAGAGAGGAAGTCAGGGTCTGTTGGCTGCCACCCTTGCTATTTCCATAGTCCTACCCTCCTCCTACTACTTCGTACATCCTCAGACACTTCTTTTATAAAGTACCACATTGTCTGTGAGTTCGGAATGAAATGAAGTGTAAGAGGTGCACACTGGGAGAGAGCGAAGCGTATATATAGAAGTCTCTCCTTAAGGTGGATCTGCTCTCTAGGAAAGGATGCATGTGTAACTTCTTCTCAGAGGAAAAGAAAAGGAAATCGGCAGAGGAACGAATAGGAAGTTAAGAGAGAGAGAAAGTTGTATGAGGAAAGTAGAAAGTGTTTGTTTTACAATATGTTTTCCTTCGTTCTACGGATGGACTCTCTAGTGACCCATTTGCTTTTTTTGTTTCTACGAGTTGTTTACAAAAAACACGGCATATTAAAGCGTTCAACTGGCAAAGACAAGAATCTCGCTGTCTTTTTCGAAGTCTCAAAGGTTGAAACACTCTTTTTTCGCTCTGTGTGTATCATTTGAATAAATAGCAATGCTGACTGACTACAATAATAAGTGAGTTCACTCGTTTTGTGTATCCTTCCAAAGACTATTTCCGTGTGAAGTCAACCTTAGAGTTTTTAACTATGTTGGAATACTTCATACAGTTTCTGTGTGCTCCTTTTTGGTGCAAAGGATCGAGGTTCTGAAGAGCAGGCAAATTTGGAATGGATTCGTTCCAGTGAGACTTTCTTTTTCTTGCTCTTTGAAGTGAAACTACATTTAACATTTGAAAAAAAATAACTTATTTTGAAACAGTTTTCCGTTTAAACAGGGAACATAAATCCTCATAGATTTCTACAGGAAATGAATTTAATGGTTTTGCTTGATATGTTTAGTGTATATGTCAAGGCCTGAGGAAGACTTTGCGCGAGGACAGACTCCGAGATTTTTTTTGGAAATGATAAAAGATAGAATTTAATATGTTAGCCCTGCAATATATATATATATATATGATAGGAAAAGAATGAAAATTTGTAGGTAAATAGCTGCGTGGTTATATTGGGCAAGATTGTGAAGTGGGTGGTGTACGTATCAGAAATGGAAACACATAAAAGAGTCAACCGCACTTGGCTGGGAAGTAAAATATAGTTTGTGTCGTTGAGAGAAGATGCTTACAAACGCTCTTATAAAGTTGTATGTGCATGATGATCACAATCGGAATCAGCAGAGGTGGTGGTGGTGGTATACTAACAAGTAGACTACTACTGCTACACGATTGGTATCTCAAAGATTGTTTGTGGTTTTAAGGGTGCAAAAAGAGTAGTAGTAGTAGTAAATGGAATCGATGAGAAAATAAATGAAGAAGAGAAGGAAAAGAAGGGAATTATTTATTAGAAGTGGCGCTTGCTGTAAGTTGTATAGTAACGTGTAGTATTTTGTGTGAAGTGTTCGGTTGGAGAGTAACACAAAAGCATATGATACATAATATAATGATTGTATGTAATAATAGTGTGTGTATGTTGTGTAAGAGGAAATAGGAAATGTGAAATAGGAGAATTAGAATGTAGAGAAGAAGTAGTGTAGTAGCAGTAGGTTACTCATTGAAGGTAACCTTAATGGTTGTTGTGCTTATAAATAAAAAGAAGTGAAAGTCTTGTGTATCAGCATGGCCGTTTCCTCAGAGAGTCGTAAAGATGATCTGCTTTCTTGTGGAGCGCTGCACGCGATGCGAATCCCTGGCTTGCTCTTTAATATACACTTTAATCTCTTCCTTCATTTACCTTTTGTCTCACAAATATAATACGAAATCAGCTAGAGATGCTGCTGCTACTACTGATAGTGCAGGAGTTTCACATACTTTATGTACTTTGTACATATAGTTCCTTGCCAAAGAGTGTAACGTCTGTGGAATTTATACGCTGCAGACTTATAGACAACGTGTCTTTGTGTTACAATGTTTCATCGTCGTCGTCTTATTATCGAAGTATATATACTCATTTGGTAGTGTGCATATAATATGTACCATTACTTTTAACTGCTTAACTTA
>Ga0194135_10002404_pt1 | contig 11354 bp, 13 predicted proteins | sample LitLau_LLRF_2013_FD_134024 | JGI IMG/M metagenome (GOLD analysis project Ga0194135, IMG submission 134024) | Freshwater sediment microbial communities in response to fracking from North America - Little Laurel Run_MetaG_LLRF_2013 (version 2) | ecosystem: Environmental > Aquatic > Freshwater >... | reverse complement strand
GGTGACACGAAATATTCAATCCAATCAAATGAATAAATCACATTCTAATAATTTTTTTTAATATCCGCTTTCTTCTATCTTCTTTACTTGGATTTGAAGCGAGGGGGTGAATTGGGAGAGATCATGTTTTCCTTATCCTATCTACCCACGGCGGAGAGGCTCACGGTCGTCATCGTCAAGGCCCGAAACCTCAAGTTTCCGCATCAGAGAGAGAGTGGGGACCCGTTCGTCAAGGTACTCCTTCAGGGATCCGTGAAGTTCAAACTCCGCATCTAATTTAGTTGGAAATCCTGAAAGGGCCTTTTCCTGTTTTCCTGTCAGATGAGCTAATTAAATCGGAAGGATTAATTGCTCTCTCCTATAGGTATACCTCCTCCAGAAAGGGAAGAAAGTGAGCAAGAAGAAGAGTTCGACGAAGCGAGGGGAGCGGAATCCCATCTTCAACGAAGCCATGATCTTTAGTGTCCCGACGCATGCTCTACAGGTTACGACTCTGCAGGAAATGGCAAATGAGTTCTTTACACTCCTAGTCCTAACCATTACCCTTGTCATTTCCTTGCAGACGATCCAACTCCGAATCACGGTCTCCGACACGAGTGAGGATGGGCGTGCCTACTCGATTGGCCATGTGATTATTGGCTCATCAGCTACAGGAAAGTCATTATCACATTGGTGAGTACTTAAATATTCAAAAATTTACTTGTGGCAAATTTCGCTAATGCTAGACTTTCTAGGAACCAAATGCTGTCCTCCCTTCGGAAACCAATTGGGATGTTCCATGCACTCCGGAAGTAGAGAGAAGGAGAGCGGAAAGTGCTTGACGCGACGACAATATTCTCAAAAGATAGAGATGATGCTTGTTTTCTATATATTCCATTTATTAATCTGTTTATCCTGAGTTTAAAATAATTCAAGGACAGGAACTTATCCTCATCCCCAATCATTTCATTTCCATTTAAAAATACTTTAGGTAGAGGAGGGTGGTTCAAAAAAAATCAAACGGGGAGGACTTAAGATTAGTTCTGTTCTTCGTTCACATTTAAAGATTAACAATGCCTGAGAGAATAATTTATAATTTCAGTTTCAAAGGAGCACAAGTAAAACTCATGCACGTTGGAAATTTCATTGTGAGGAGACTCCTCAATTCTCACTTGGTGTCCGGTTTGTGTAGCTTAACTTTAGGTAAGGAATTGTGAATTAGGTGTAGTTGCGGCGGGCATTGCGTGGGATCTGTGGAGTCGCCCTTTGGTCCAGGGAAGGCAGAGAAGGAGGTCTCATGGCTCCCTTCTATTGTCAAAATCTCGTCTTAATTTCTGGAGACTTTTGTAAGCTTGGTAGAGGGGACATTTAGCTCCTTGGTTAGTTCAGTTTGGTGAGGAAGGAAATTATGAAAGATGACTGTTAGATGGGGGTCATTGGGAGCTGCGCCCTTTCGGTTTGTACCTTGGAATTCCTCCAACAAGTAAAGGAAGGCTTCTCTCTGCGTGCACAATTTCAAATGATTCCAAAAGGAAGGAGTTTTGTGATTTGTTGAGGGTTTACTTGAGAACTGAAGACCTGGAGGATGATCTCGACCATTCCACAAATAATTCATCATTCGTCCTATTATTCTTCTGGAACCTTTTCTGGACCAAGGCCCTCACCACATCACTCGGTTCTATTACGTTCTCTACAAGGTGAAACACAAACCTGGAGGAGAGCAAGAAGCGTGGATTAGTTTTTACTATTTTAGCCGACGGATAATTATTTGTTTTGAATTTATATAAATGCACGGGGATACCTGGGTAGGACTGCCATCACGACAGTGACAAATATTACGAGCCAGTGCGTCGGAGTTTTCATGAGCATCTGAATGACGTCGCAAGGGGTTTGGATTCCCAAGAGGTTCATGCAGAGGGAGTTGTAGAGGAGGGCAAAGGCGTAAAAGAAAATGATTGAGCCCACAACGGAAATCACGTGGAGAATCGTCTACGAGGAGAAAATTCAATACGGAAATTAAATAAACATTAATCGCTACACAATGCTTGAATTTGAGAATGGAATGAATTTACCCATGACTTTGACTCGACGGCCATGTTCCCAAGCATCGTAAACATACAGGAGACTGTGATGGTTGTTCCAAACTCAATCATCCCAATGTCTGAGTCCTTATAAGCCTAGTTAATGAAGTCAAATTAAAGGAAAGTCATTGATTAATGGATGAACGGATTATGAATGGATTAGTGGATTAGAATTTGAAATGTGTTAGGGGAGTTTGATGAAAAAAAGTACCCCATAGGCAACAAAGAAGATGACGATGGATGCGTAGAGGGCGTCGAGCATGCTCCACCAGAAGGATTTCCCTGTGTGGGTTCTCCCAAGACATCCTTCTCGGTAAAGGTGGGGCTGAGAGAGGAGAAGCTTGTCCTTGGCGTCCTGGTCGTAGATTCCCATCGCCATGGGTGGGAGAGCAGTAAAAATGAGGTTGAAAACCATTAGGTACATTTGGTCAATCATCACAGACCCTGACCAGCCATTGAAAAGCTGATACCAAAAAATCACAAATACGAAGGCCTAGTCCAAATAAAAGATAAAAAGACGAAATTAAATCCAAACATTCAAATATTAGACTGGAAAGGCATTAGAAATTGAAATACTGACAGCATTTTTGTAGAAAAAGTAAAGGATCATCCTCGCCAGACGATCGTAGCACCAATGCCCGTGGACAAGGAGAAGACGCTCCAAATACTTGAACTTGGAAATGGCAAAGTCAGAGGCCATCACTGCCTGCATCCCTTCCTTCCCTGAGATCCCAATCCCCACGTCTGCTCTCTGGATCATCGAAACGTCGTTCGCTCCGTCCCCTGCGGAATCAGATAAAGTGACAAACAAAAATGAATTATTAATAAAAAAAAAAATTAATAAAATAAACAAATACAGTATGAATAATTAAATCAAATCAATCTTACCAATGGCGAGTGTTCTCATTTTAAGGTGATCTTTGACCGAGGTTACAATGAATGCTTTTTGAAGGGGCGTTGCACGGCAGCAGAGAACGGCTGAGCAGTGTTTGCTCAGATCCAAGAAGGGCTGAAGAAGAGTCGAGTTCCTTTGGTCTAAAATGTACCTACAATACACAGTCCATGTAATTATTCAGTAACAACTAAGAGTAAATAATGAGAGCAATAGGAACATTGTGGCCGAAAAAGATAAGACAAAGTGGAGTAACTGGAAATAAACGTAAAAATAGAATGCGTGAACTGACGTGAGTGACTTTCCGTCCACGACGAGTGCCCTCTCTCTGTCATTTCTAAGCGGGGGGTTGAGAGATGCAAGGTGAGTGACTGGAGGAGTGAGGTTCCCTTTGAGCCTCTCCACTTCGTCCAAGTAGAAGGTGATCGTGTCCCCTGCCGCACTCTTGCTCTTGGCATTGATTTTGAGGATGTCCATGGCAGGTGTGAAGAGGCGACAGGAGTAGGCAATGTTGACGGCAGTCTCCTGCTTGTCTCCCGTGAGGACCCAGACCACGATTCCTGCTTTCCGGAATGACTCAATGGCCTCGGGCACTCCGTCCTGGAGCCGATCCTCAATTCCCGTCGCACCCACCAACTCCAAGTCCCTTTCGAGCGCACAGTAGGACTCAGTAAGGAGGTTATCACGGTTTTGGAGGTCAGTCTCTGCCGATTCGTATCTCGAGAGCCAGTGTTGGTAGTCTCCTGGGCTCACTTCCCGCTTTGCCATCACCAGAATCCGAAGGCCCTCTCGGGCGTAGTTGTTGATATTTCTTTGGGTTTCCTCAATCATTTCAATCTCAGAACTGGCGTCTACAACCACACGAAACAAAAGCCAATTTAATAATCATTTAAGAAATTGAAATGTTGAGTTTCTTTCGTACACGTTGATTTCAGGTTGGGGAAGATGGCGGAGTCGGCCCCTTTGGTGTAGAGTAAAACCCCTTCCCCAGCCGGATGGCGGAGGACGATGGACATTCGCTTCCTGGTCGAGTCGAATGGGAATGTGTGAAGGATTTCAAACTCTAACACACCTTCACCTGCAACCAATCCACAAATTCACACGTAAAAATTAGCAAATTAAGAAGAACAGCTGTTACTCTAGCGTAATTTCCAAAATTCCTCCTTTCTTCACTATTGTTTTTATATTTCCTTACCAGGGAGGGCGACTCGAACATGGTCGGGTGTCCTCTTGAGTAGTTTGGCACTGTAGGCATAGGCTGCATGCACGAGTGCCAGCTCATCCGGACTTTCTGCCTCATAAATGGGGCGAAGCTCTGAAGGAGACGGGGTGGGGGTAATTGCTACTTGGTTGCTAATGCTCAGCGTCTTCCGAAAACCCGTAAATGGAGGGATAGGGATTCGGCGGACTCTCTGGGCAAGGGCAGGTGAGTCCGAGGGTGTGGTTTCGTTGGATGAGGAAATAGGAGAAAGTGGACGCATTCCGGGAAGATCCAGCTTCCCTGGGCGTCGGAATCTGCCAGACGAAATGGTGATGGGGGTGCTGCCCTCTGATTCTAAAAGCGTCCGCTCCTCCTGAGTCATGAGGATGGAAGTCGTGCCTAGGACATCCAAGGACTCCCGAATTGTTGAGAGTCGATTAATTTGACTGGACTCAGTTTGACTTGCTTCCACAATAAGACCACTCGCATTCATCTGAAGAGAAGGAAAAACAACACTCCTGTATTTCCAGTTCCTCCCCACCATCAGTAGCATTAAATTAATTCTCTTTTCCAGGTACTAACCGTATCATGATGTGGATACTTGGCAACGACGACGGTGTTGCAGACTGCAAGGATCATGAAGAAATCATGAACTCTTTTGGCTTGGGCCGTCAAGTCCACTTCCATGTTCCCCGACTCAACGGACAGTTGAATGTTGAGCTGGCCGAGGAGCTCACTCAGCGACGGATTCACTTTCAGCAAAGGCAACTGAGGAGACCGATTAATCTGCTTTTCCCATAAAAATTCATAAACTCTATTGTGTTGGTTGGAATATTTTCGAAATTAATTGAGATTAGAACGCACGTCTTCCAGTTCATAGGGAGAATGATTGTAGTCTTTAGCACCAATCGTACATCGCCGGAACAACATTTTATTCTCAGTCAAAGTACCGGTCTTGTCCGAAAAAATATACTCGATCTGCAAAGCAAGGAAGAACCATTTAATTAATTTCCTCTTTCCATTCAACTTAAGCACCAATAAATCTGAGGAATGAACTCCGTCGTATATTTGAAACAGGGACTAGAAATTAGTCAATGCCATCCGTTCCCATTATTTTATTTCCATCCTTGTTGCATGTGAACTTGGGAAAGTGCTGAGACCGGAATTTGAAAGTATCATGGTTGAAGTAAATGTACTGCACGGAAGGTGCAGTGCTTTTTGAGGAAAAACTGAGATGAACCGCAGTCACTTACGGCTTTTCGACGTTATACCACTATGCCCATCTCCCTTCCCTATTTAATTGGGAAAACTCTTCCCTCTTTACTTTTGCATGGGAGAGGTTTGCAAATGGAATGGAAATTATTCGCATGCGCGTATCGAAAGAGAGCCTGAAATTAAGCATTTTACGTTAGAACTAGATGACTAGTAGAATTGCTTATGAATTGGGAATTCGTCCCGTAAAATTCAGCAGGTTTTTCTCGTTTTGGTTTACTAAAATCTAGAAACTAAAATAAGGGTGAACACTCTGTACCTGCCCGAGGTCTTCTGGGATGTTCATAGCACGACATTCGATCCCTTTGTTTGTCTCCTCGTCGTAGAGCTCGGTATCATTTTGGATATGGTAGATTTGCATTAGTTTTGTGAGTTCGATGGTGACGTAGAGTGAGAGAGGGATCATGACTTGGAGGATGATAATGAACGTGAGAAAGCTCAGGAAAGCTTCATAGACGGGAGACATGTTGACATCAGGCTGCGTCGGGTCTTTGAGATGAATAGCAAAGGGAACGGTGGGATCAGTGAAGGATACCAACCAGAGGCTGTGGCCAGTCGCACCCACGATGCACATGATGGCCAGTATCACGACACACCACATCACTTCCAGGTTCATCATCTTCTCCAATCCCGTTCGCTTATGGCGAGGCCCCCCGTTGTTCAGCATGGCCTTCGTCTCACGGCCTATATACAAAAACAAACCAAACATAGAAATATTCGTAAAACCGAATGGAAGAGAACAAAGGTAGAATTAAAAAGAAGGATAGCCAACAACTAATAAGGAAAATCACTTGCCCGCGTATATGACGATCCCTTCGATGAAGTCAGTGTTTTTGAGAACGCAGTCCCTGAGGAGTAGATTTTCCTTTGTGACCGGAATCCGGCTTCCATCCGGGTGGGTGATGTATCCTCCAAAATGGTAAATCTTGGTCGTAGGTCCCCCCACTTGGATCTCACTCACAAAGTCGAGTGGGGTAAAGGTACTTTGCTTCTCAGCGTAGTTCCTGATCACTTGTCTCTGCTTGAGGTTGCTCTCCCCATCCAAGTTCATGGTCTCAATGTAGCAGAGGCCGTTGGGTTCGCTCGTTCGAAGGATCAGGATGTCCGCAGGAATCATCTCATTGCAACTCAGATGGATGAAATCTCCTACTCGCATGTCCTTCCATTTCACTTTTACATAACGACCCAAGTCCCTAAAAAAACAATAATAATCATCTATAAAGGATCTTCTATAATCAATTCTTTAATTCGGGGTGGCGTAGAAGAAGAAAAGGTAGGATTGAGATTTATGAATGGGAGTTCTAAAAAGATCTAAAACGATGAAGATGAAATAGGAATAGAAGAGAATTACTTGTTGTAGAGCCTGCAGAAGGAGTTGTTTATTCGATTATCACTTTTGTGCCTCCGCCGATCTTCAAAGAGATCCTTAATTGCCGTCACTCCCATCACAAACATCACAGGGAGCATGGCAATCTCTTTTCCAAAGGCATTGATAGCTGGGATCCAATTGAGGAGCACGATGGAGATAAAGTAAAGATTCGCGAACCGATGGAACTGTTCAAACAAGTTTTTGGGCAGAAAGGAAATGGCGGTGTACTTGGTCGTTCGGATTTGATTGGTCGGATATTTGGCGTTCGGGTGAGGCTCGCCGGGGGCCTTCGAATCCAGGACGTGATTTGGTAGGATGATACGTGTCTTTGGATCTTCTCCAGGACTCCGTCTCCAGAAGAACCAGGGGCTCTTTACTTTCTTGTCCGCTCGGAGGGTGTAGATAGACTCTGAGCGAGAAGCTTGACGAGAGTGTCCCTTGGACGTAACGTGGACGTTAACTAATGGTGGCTGTGCGGTTCTTTCCAGGTGTCCTGGTGGAAGAATGAAGTCTGTCTTGGATTGAGTCCGACTGTGCCCCTTGAGATTGTTTTGCAACGGATTTTGGTCTTCGACTATTTGGCCATGGGAGGCGGCCCGTGCGTGCCCCTTCTTGCTGAGGGCTGAGGGGAGTGTTGGGATGTGAGTGGGGTTAGAGGTGAGGGGGTCGTGGGGAACCATCACACCCCCGTGACTAGCACTCCTGGAGTGACCCTTTTTGAGAGATGACTTTGGCGGGAGTTTCATGGGGCCCATGCTGAAGGTTGGGTTTATGACACAGACTTGAGGGCCAGCACCATTGCCAGTGCCAGTCCATCTCACATCCCCTCCTTCACCAACCCCAACCCCATCCTCGTCGACTTCAGTAGGGGTGCTGAAGCCAAGGGACAGGCTCTTCTGGACCGGAACTTTGTTTGTTTGTGGGGCTCTGGGAGTCTGAGCATCCCCTCCACCTGCGAGGGGATGTGAGAGAGTCTCCATGCGGATGAATGTGGCTCCAGACGCAGAGGGGGTAGAGGGAGTTTGGTTGGGTGGCTCCGGCTGGAAAAGGTAAGTCGTGGACGAGGGGAACTCCTGATTTGGCTCCATGGACATCCTCAACAATACTCATCTGCAAGGAGAAAGAGGTTTGATTTACCAATTGCTTATTTGTCCAGCGTCAAATCTGGTAAGAGCAAAGAATTCGACTTAATAAAGCTAAGTTGGGAAGGCGGACGTAGGAGTAGGTTAGTATCCTTCGTCCCCTGTACGTACAACGACGCAATGGGATGAGAAGAGAGCCCACAACTCATCTCCCGGGAGATTTATCTATCATGTATCGTTTTTATCGTATGTCGCATCGGATATTATCAGCTCAATTCCTAATTAGTTTGGTCTGTCAGGAAATCGAAATCTCCTAAAATTCAGTTTGCAAACTAGAATATGCAGAGGAGCTGGATTCACAATTCTAATCAACCTTACTCACCTTATCATTATTGCAACTAACATGAAGACTTAACGCAACTCTACCGAACCACTCTGAACCACTTCCACTACTGTCAATGTCACTCCACTCATTCAGTCAGGGATCAGCAATCTTTTACCAATTCTCTCCTTTCACAAGATCAGGAAGACGACGAGACAGGAAATCCACAAATGGAAAATCTAGACTCGCTCCCACACTTACAACTTCAACGCAACAAATTGGAAAGGAAAAGATCGTAAAACGTTATGCTCATTAGCACATAGCCTGGTTAGCCTAGGCTAGGCTTTAGGGTTTTGGATTTGAATCCAATTCTTCTTTTACTGGACTTTCTCTTTTGACCTCCTCTCTCCTGTTCTCTCCTCCAGGAAGAGAGAACAAGTCAAGTCCACCTAAGACCTAACCACCATCCATACCACCTCGTCAGCCTCTACTTTACCGAATTAACCCAACTCAATCAATAGACCTACACGTAATAAAAACATTACGAATTTGAACAGGCAATCCTAAATAGACGCCTCATGCTTAATACAAAAGAACTAACAGAGAGAGGGAGAGTGAGAGAGAGAGAAAGAGAGAGAAGGTCAAATCTCAAATGGGAATGTGACTGTGAGGGTTAGGGTCAAGAGATCAAGGAAGGATGGAGAAGTAAACAAGGAGGTAATTAGTTATGCATGGATTATTGAAAGCAGGGAAAATGGAATGGGAATGGGAAAAGGAGGGCCATTAAATATACCCAAGTCCGTGACTCATGTGTCTCTCATGTCCTCCTGGCTGGTTCCTGTCAGATAGAACACGACATAGGGAGCCCACCACAGAGGACATGCGATCGCGATGGATTAATGGGAATGTCTGATGTCGTATGTCCATCCTTCCTCTTTTTGGCAATTGGCATAAGGAAACGGATAAAACGATAGCACCGTCTCGGTTCAACAGGTAAGTAAGAAAGGAGAAAACCTTCATGGGAAAGAGCAAGCCCAAGGTCAAAAGTCAAGAATCAAAGGGAAAAGAGACCAATGCCCAAACAATCCTTTTCCTTTCTATGCCCTACCGAGAAATAAACAAAAACAAAAGGGAGACATGTGGAATAAATAAACAGTAGAGTCAGTGTCAGTCTGTCAATCATTACGTCACTGGATTATTCCTTTTCCTGGAACTGAACTGAAGGAGAAAGTGTGACAGTTAGGTTGTGTTATTGTTATGGTTATGAAGTTGACAATGACAAGTTTTTATGACCGATTAGTGATTTAATGGCAATGAAACCAGTCCTTTCGCTACTAATTTCCTTTTCATTTGGAAACAATTGGAAATGGGCAAGGTTGATGAAGTCGAGAGAATTAATGCGGAGGGACCAGCAGGGCACACACATTAATGACGTCTGGAGGTTTGACATACTTTATAATCACATCCTCATTCTTATTCTTACTCATCATCGGCCCCTAATTATTCAATTCAATTCAGCTAAGAGTCAAGCCAACTAAAAACCAAACTTAGCTATAACTTCTCTCAACTCTGTCCGACTACTAAACTGAACTGCCTGGCTAATCACAATCTCCCCTCGCCCTCCCCTTCACTATCGAATCCACAACTTCAACTTTCTAGAGTCCTAAACCACAGGGGGACCGCTACTGATGAGACGATGAGTCAATTAGTCGTTTTACCTTTTACTTTTACTACTCAACTTCAACTTTCAATTGTTTTGACTTGACTAATCCCAAATCCATTCCTCCGAGGCGGAAGTGCGTCAACTCAACAACAACGGAGGTTAGAAGAATGGAGCTTTAAACGAAGAGTTTGTAACTGCAAATCAGAATCAGCAGACTCTAAGCTGATGGGTCATGTCTCATCCTAATCCTAATTAGGTCCCTCGCACCTCAATTCGAATTCGCTTGGTCCATAGACAGCGGAAAGGAAGCAATAATGCATTCATTCAGCATCACTATCTCTCACATTGTCCCATACACAACTAATCTCTCAGAGTTTCCACGCTGTTCCTTGTGTGATCCAGTAGGGAGAGAAGTACTGCAATACTGTAAAAACGTGAAAATCAAAACGACAGAGACATTGTTGAGCTTGGACCAGATGAAACAGCAAATTATAATAATATGAGTATAACAAAGAATCTCTACATAAATAAATCCCCATGCACTCATTTTCTAATAAGGGAGGACATGTTTCATGTAAATTCTGACTGACTAACCTTTTGATACAATAGAGATGATGGAGAAGTAGAGAATTGACAAAGAGGTCAATTTACATGAACCTCGCCCCGCACCACCACCACCAACATATTTCCCAGTAGAGGGTTGAACTCAAAGTCCACATCCGCCAATTCCAATGAATCCAATTTCCGAGGAAGTGCTTGACAGCTGACGATGAGAGTCTACGGTCGGTAGAGTGAAGCGGCTAAAGCTGCCACGGGTCCAAGTCAACTAATAACAACTGTTGAGTGTTGAGGAGACGGAATAAGGAGCAAGAAATCTGGAAGAAAGAAAATACTTTAGGAAGGAAGTTGCTAAATGACTAAATTGATTTACTGATTGCTTTACAACTCACCCTGACTTGACTTTTAGTAGTAATAGTGAATGAGCGGAATTGGGACGACAATGGGAAGGAGATGAGGGGAATGAATGAGGATAATAAAATTGTACGCCTGTGTTGCTTGTCCCCTGCCTATGGTTTGGTTTTGTACTTTGTATTTGGGAACCAAATTTCGGTTACCTGTCCTTGATTTGCATTCCTGAGACGAGAAGCAGCAGGAGGAGTTCAAAAGAGATGACTTTTAGCAGGATGAAGATGAAGACTTAAAGAGAAGGAATAAGGAAGAAAGGCGGTCCACACCTCACAACTGCTCATTCAAGACTAAAAAGAAAAACTCTCAAAAGAAAGGAAGGACACACATGGAAGGAAGCAAAAAGGGAAGTTTGAGTAAAAAGAAACCTCTTTCCTCCGATTGGCCTCTTCTGCTGGACTCCTCAAAAGAAACAAAAGAATGAAAATGGAGACAATTAAATCCTTTTAAGCGAATTTGATGACAGTGAACCTCCTCTCTAAAAAATAGAAAAGATCAGGATAGAAATTTCTCATTGACCTCACTCC
>Ga0194135_10002403_pt1 | contig 11357 bp, 16 predicted proteins | sample LitLau_LLRF_2013_FD_134024 | JGI IMG/M metagenome (GOLD analysis project Ga0194135, IMG submission 134024) | Freshwater sediment microbial communities in response to fracking from North America - Little Laurel Run_MetaG_LLRF_2013 (version 2) | ecosystem: Environmental > Aquatic > Freshwater >... | reverse complement strand
CACCCCCACTCCCGCCCCCGCTGCCACCAGAACTGGGATGCATTGGACTGGTGATCCTGGGGCTCATGTACCCAAGTCCACCGAAGGATGTTGGCCCTTTGCTGGGAGTGTTCGATCCTCCTGCCAATTCCAAGTGGTTTGTCTTGCAGACAAAAATCCCGCCATTCTCCAAACACATTCGAGAGAATAGGAAGGCGTAGTTTCTGTAAATGTGTCGAATTTCTCCTTGACGATCAGGGTGGGCTCCGTCAACCACACTCACAATGTCCTTCTTTTGAATAGCATTCCCCCTTGAATCAATCCCCATCACCTGACGAGGTTCACGTTTCTTCTGAATAGCAGTTGGTTTCATGGTTACAACTTTTCCATGCATTGACAACACATGGAAGAGTTCTTTCTCTAATCGAACAATCACTCCAACGGTCTGGGGACTGGAAAAATTTTCATTTTTTTTAGTTAAAAAGGTTTAATACACCTATAAGCGTGTACCTCTAATGGCAACTTTGTTGGTGAAGATTTAAAATTTAAACTTACTCAAGGAGGACGAGATCTCCCCATTGGAAGTGTCCCATGGAATCCACTCCACTGGCCATGTCAGAACATAGTTGGAGATCCTTTGGCAACACCTTCAACTCGTGCATCGTCAAATCAGAGAAGAGAAAGGCGCAGTGCTCTTCGACTCGAACAATCAACCCAGTATCTCCCTCATATTTTCCTCCTATGACTTTCACGTGGTCACCTTGCTTGAAGGCCTTTTGCAATTCATGAGGTTGGAAATCCAAAGGATCCTGGAGGAAAATATTCTCATTAGCAATTTCGTACAGAAAGATAACTACAAAAGAGAAAATTGTTTAGATGGAAATTCATTTTTAAGACACTCGCCTTTAGCTCATCATGTTTTGGAATGATAGTGATTTTGTTTCCGTCAATAGCCACAATCTTTCCTTCCAAGTTTGTCAATTCACCCTCAACGACAGAGACATTATCCCCAGTACAGAAATTGTGTTTCTCGTCACCTTGCTTTGGAAGCTCAATTTCCAGACCCTCGACTGGCACTTCTCCAAACTTTTCCAATTCAGCGAGCGTCGGAGTTATTCCCTCAGTGATCAGGGCATTAATGTGGAACGACTTGTAGAGAAACCCTTTGTGTGAGTAACGATTTCCAGCGAACAAAAGAAAATCACCGTCGGAATTAATTTCTCCTCCAATTTTCTTAATGGCATCGCTGTCGAATGGTTTGGAAAGGGGTCGTTTTTGTTTCTTTCTCTTCAAATCATTTTCCTAGCATAAAATAATTCAAAAAAAATCACCGATTCCATCCATCACAGATTCACCAGCATTGTTTTAATGAAGAATAGATTAATTGAAAACTGGGTATTCTTACAGGTTTAGAGCTAGCAAGAGCTCCTCTCATTCTGGTGTAGTCAATCCGTGGAAGAAGTTTGAGGTGACACTGGTTTTGAGCCAAATCCACATAGTCGACTTGGGCAATGTCATCCTTGTAAATTCCCTTCTTCAATCGGACCCACTGTTTTGGCTTGAGACCCGCCTGATGCTTTGTCACGCGGAGAACATCCGTCATTTCCGTGATGGGAACCATCTGCTGCTTATGGAGGCCTACTTTTAAATTCCCAATCCCTTCAATTGCCTAGAAAAGAGGATTCGACTTTTATTCAGGGATTCATTTGGTATCGGTGAGGTAATACGAGGAATCTAATCTACCTGTTTCACATGAGTCTGTTTGAAGGCTTCAATGTAAATGTACCCCTTGATCCCCTCTGGAGCAATCACACTTCGGATTTGGAGCGGCTCTGCTGAATTACTGTAAGCAATTGCCTTCCGCATCAGGAGCAGTACAGTATTCTTCTCCTCTCCAATTCGACATTTCACCATCCACAAGGAAGGATCCCTAAAAAAATTCCATATTATTGGTCTTGGCTTCTTGTTTCGGTTTTATTTGTGAAAATAGCATTAGGATAATTTTCATCAATTGGCATTACTTGATTCCTGGGAGCAAAGTCTGTTGCGTGATTTCATCACTCATATCCTCATTTCCATCTCCAAAGTGACGATTCCCAGCGGATTCTCCAGCATATTTGTTCCTCAAGTACGCTTCCAATTCTTCTTCCTTATGAGAGCTACGCGAAATGAAAACGTTGTCATTTCGTTATATTTAATTTACCTGTAGCATATTGAGACGAGATAACTATGAGTCAGAGAAAGTAGGACACTTACTCCCACATGCTAGTTTTCCGACGTAGATCGCTTTCAATTTGTCTCGCCGTGGGTCCATCCTCTCCACCTTCGTGATTGACGTAGTTTTCAAACCCATCCTCATATTCCTCATCTTCTTCAACATCATCATCTACCTCTGCTTCTTCCAAAATAAAGTCTCCAACGGCACTTCGCCGCTGCTTCTTTCGTCGTCGTGTTGGTGCAGAATCGTCGGATTCGTAATCTTCTTCCTGAAAACAAGGTCAACAATTACGTGAATTATATTTCGAACGTAGTTTACCAATAACCGAAACTTCATAAATTGACGTTTATTGAGCAATAAACTTACCTCTTCCTCCTCACTCGCCTCACGCTCATCCGAGTCGGACATTTTTGGTGTAGCTGAAAGGAGGACAACTACTGATCACAATTCAGAAGTGAACTGAACCACACAAGAACTCGCAGACAGGTAAACTGAATGAGAGCTGAATGTAAGCAGCAGAAAAATAAAATCGCTTTTTTAGTTTTGTTTGACTTTTTTTGAAAGCTTTTGTTGGTCGAATATTCCCTGAAAAAAGGCCCAGTATGGAAAGATGCCAACAGATGGCAATAACGCCCCAGCTAAACTGCTTCCTTATGCACATGAAAACTCCGATTCCGATTTATAATTGAAACTTAAAAGTTTCCCCAAAACGTTTTTTTAACAAACCGAACTCCAAGGACGTTCTATCTAATCCTCGATAGTTTATTGGTTACGTTAGTCAATTGAAACCCTTATAGAAATCAATGTAATAAACAATATCCGACGAACTTAATATAAATAACCGCGGTGAGAATTGAAATCCTTCGCTTTCATCGATAAAATGCTGTTCATAATTGTAAACAGTACCAGCAAACCAGAGTAGGCCTAACCAGACAGACTGCCTCTATCAGTTCCTACAATTAAAGTCGCTCTATTTTGATGACTAGTTTCTTCCCGAGTGACATTTCTAAACTGGGACTCACAACAGTAGGCTCGGATCTGCTGGAAGAGTCCACGTCAGGAGTGATTGGGAATCCCTCATTATGAGAACTTGGAAGATTGGACTCCTGCAGTATATGCGAGCATGTTGGATGCTTAATTCTGATGTGTTCCGCTCTACTGAGCCCACGATGGGTACTGAAGGATCGATGACAGAGGTCGCACCGCCAAAACGTTCCTAAATCAAGCAACTCCCCATCGTCAGCAGGGTTTTTGTTGGAACTGGAATTACTTGTTCCTTCAGCTCCCTTCCTGGGCCGTCCTCTGCCTCTCTTCCTTCGTGACGGCGGTGACAGATTTCGGGGTTTGAGAGATTCCCTTTTCATTTTCTTGTGCTTCGCTCTAACGTGACTTTCTAGGGCAGCTTTGTGTCGCACTCCGAGTCCACAGAAATTGCATTCAATCCGAAGATGAATTCCTTTGTGCATGCGTTGATGCTCAGTGAGGTTTTTTCTGTTGCCAAACGTTTTGCCGCAGTCCGTACACTTCCAACGATTCAATTGTTCCTGGCTCAACGTCTCGGGATGATGAGTGAACAGATGAGACTCTTGTGATGTTTTTGTCCTGAACTTCTCTCCGCATGAGGCAACGAGACATAGAAATCGGAAAATTTCTCCAGTGTGGATCAATCTATTGGAACCACAGAAGGCATCAGTAGCGAGTAAATTGATGGAGAGAAATAAATGGCGAAATTAAAATACTACTAACTTGTGTTCTCTTAGATTTCTTTCTGCAGCAAACGACTTATGACACGAATTACAATTCCAACGATTCTTCTCCGCTTCTGGAATATCCTCCTTGTGGTTTGTCCTCATGTGCCCTTTTAGCAGTGTCCGCGTGCTCGTTTTATAGTCACAAAGGGGACAAGGAATCTTCCTATGAGCTCCACTGTGACTTAGGACGTGTCTCCTCAAATACTTCTTATCTGCAAAAAAATAAGAGCACACGTGGCACTGGAACCTTTGCTTCGTTTCTCCCGTCGACGTGGAAGCGACGTCATCCAAACTCAAGTTCAATTTCTCCGGCTCCTCATCCTTTGTGTGAATATCTTGATCTGGATGGTTGTTTCTCATGTGCTAAAAACCAAATCAAAATAAGAATTGATAGTTTTGCCAACCTTTGCTTATAAGCACCACGGCACGACTTCCATTCAGAAAGGACCCTTTCTGAATGGAAGTCGTGCCGTCTAAGCACAAAAGCAACAGAAAATCGTCGTGCCGTGATGTACCAGCTTGAATTCCGACCGTCGTCGGAATTTTTGTTGACATGTGGGGACGGTGCAAATAAGGGTCAAGAGCGGCCGGTCAGGAGCTTCTCCCGTATGTGTTTTGTAGTGTACATTCAACGCCCTCATTTTTGTGAACGTCTTCCCACATTCATCACATTTCCAAGGTTTCTTTTGGTCCTGTTGCGACTTGTATGGGAGAAATGGGACGAGAACAGGGTCTTCCTTTTCCTCCTCCAGATGCATGTCTGGAGCTCCAAGTTCGTTTTTGACGTCAACGTCCTGAATCAATCCGTCCTTAAGTGTAAGTTTTGGGGTTCCTGCAAACACCGTGGCGTCCATTGAATCGGAAAGAGTGGTATCCCGGGATGGAGTCTCAATCTGAATTTGTTGCTCACATACGCCATCAACTTGTCTGGAGGAGCTGTGCTCCGCTTTTTCGTGAGTCAGCAGGAAGGCTTTGTATTTGAATCTCTTGTTGCAGAGAAGACATGGAAAAGGCCTCAGAACTTCTATACTCTGTCGTAAGTACTGCGACGGGAGTTCTTTGCTCTGGACACGACTTGGGTCATGCGTTCTAAATATACAAGTGTTGGTTATTTTAATAAAAAAAAATACTGACAAATACATAGGAAAATTTTATTTTATTTTGCGTTTTACAGTGTATCTTACTTGACATGGGAGAGGAGACGGTGCTGTTGGAAATACGGTTTCTCACAAATTGGACATTTGTACTTCCAACTTTCGGGCTCGTGCTTGTATTTAATGTGCTCCTTGAGATAGATTTTCCGAGTGTAGGTTTTTTTACAATCCTTGCATTCGTGAGAGCCTAGCGGACCCTTGTTCTTATCAATCCGTTTTCGATTAAATTGTATTCTTTCCTCCAGGGAGAGCCGATGGAGCTTTGCATGTTTCATAAGGGTCGAACGAAGTTTGAATGTCCGCCCACACTCACTACAAAGATGGAGTCTGCTATCCTCGTGAACTGAAAATAGGAAAAGAGCTAATTAATTTAAACGTATTTAGTTGAATGAATGTATAATGAGAAATGGGTGTACGTTCAAGATGGAATAATAATCGTCGCCTGGAATCAAACTTCTTCCCACATTCTGAACGTTGACAAGTGAATTTGACCTCGTCTGAGACGTGAATCTTTTCCAAGTGATACCACAACATTTTCTTTCCTATACACACAAGCGACAGGCGAGGTATAAAGTCCAGATTTCACTCCTTTTCGACCCAAATATTTCCTTCCTTACCTCTAAATACTGCACCGCAGACCTGAAATTAAAAGAAAACCAAGTAGAGAATTATTATTTACGCTAAAGTATTTGGAACAGGAAAAAAGTAGCCGAGGCTTCGACAAATTAAATGACAAAAGTTGAGACCTCTAACCTCGCATGGAAAGACGCCCGTGGAAACTCTTTTCTTTGATTTCTTGATGCATCGATGGGTCTCCACTTTGTAAATCTCTGGGTAGAACTTAAATCCACACTTGCAAGTTTTCGGTTCCTTCTCTTGGTGGACAGAAAGGAGATGCTCGATTACTTTGAAGTTGTACCTCTCAGAAAAATCGCACGAAGTGTGATGACATTTGAAGAGTCTTGGCTCAAGTTTTACAACTCCTTTGGTAGTACGACTGGTTCCATTCTTAGCAGTTCGTTCCGATCGAATTCTCTTCTTCTGTTTTTGGCTTCTCGTCTTTATGTTCCATGTCTCATCTGAGAAATCAAAAACAAGTCCAATTAAGTTCAGTGCCCTCCAAATATAACCATTCCATTGAACGTTAATGAAATGTATGCTAATTGACACTTCGCAAGGTACCTGGCTCCCCTCCAGGGCTGCCATACTCCACGTCAGGGGTGTAGAGACTCATGTCATCATCCTCGTCTTCTTCCAGGCCCAAGCCCAAGTCAAGAGAGTTTGGGAAATACTTCGCCGCTCTGTAATGAAGGTCGTCAAGGCGCGTGAGCAGTTGGGAAAGGTAGGACCCAGCGGATGAGAGAGCCATTAAGTTGAGGTAGTGCTTGTACATGGTACTAGCAATTTCGGCGCATGTGGTGCACATTATAATATTAAAATCGGAGGATTTGGCGATCTTGAGCCCCTCCGTCGCAAAGATCTCTGCCAACGCGTCAAGAATGGTGATGGTCCTCTCGAATTCATTTTTCGGAGTGTAGATGTGGATTTCATTAATGGCTCCATTGACGACTGTGAAGTTTGTAGAACAGTTGATACAAATGTATTCTGGAGGCGGGGCTAAGTCTAGGAAATTCCTTTCCCTGTCTTCCATATTTGATTTCCTCATCTATAAGACTTTGAGATTCGTCAGTATACACAAGCAACTGCTAATGCAAATATTAATTCAATTAACGTCACGTTAAGAAGAAACCTTAAGATAAGACCAGATTATTTTACGCCATTCCTCACAAATGCAAACAAAAATATACAAAAGAATAATTTTGAGAAGCTGCCCGCGAATCGCATTGGATCTGGAAACTTATTTCTGTCTCGTCTCTTCTCCAATGTTTTAAAACAATAATCACTAGCATTCCAGAAATTTAATTGAATGATCTCCAATTAAGTTTTGGGTTTTACGGGGTTTGGACTTTATGAGAGGTAAGGCTAGAGATTAGAGGTAATCTGCTGCTGCACAAGTCGGGTATGCGAGATGCGACACATAACACCAAACAGCTTTTATGGATAGTTTCACCTGTCGGCTTCTATACTCATGGTTACGCCTGGAGTTCTCCACGCCATATCACACCATTACTTCTTTTCCATCAGAAAGACCAAGAACCCGACTTGAATCTCAGCAACCAAGTAAAAGCAATAATTATTTATTCATATAAAAATCGATCTATTTATTAATATCAGTTTTGCTGAACACTAGAACACTAGAGATCTGATAAGATATTATTTTCTGTTCTGTAGACTATCGGAATATGTCTAAAAAGGGCAGTAGTGGAATTTTAAACTGGGCCAGTCCAAACGGGGAATTTGACCGGAAAGTATCGCAGTTTCGAGAAAAAATTTCATCAAATGGCCCTTACCCGCCAGAAGCAGGAAGGTATCACCTCTACATCAGTCTAGCCTGTCCATGGGCCCATCGGACACTGATTGTCCGGCAACTGAAGGGTCTCCAGGACGTCATTGGCCTCTCGGTGGTTCACTACTTGATGGGAGAGAATGGATGGGAATTTCGATCAGAGAAGGAAGTCTCTGGTTGTATTCCGGACATTGTTACACAGGCTCAGTTTCTGAAACAAATCTACTTTCGGAGTGAGGTGAATGCTTATTTTTTACTTCCCACCTGACATACCAAATTCCTGCACGCTGAACATTTAACTGCAAATATTAACCGGAAGCGGTTTTGTTTTACAGCCAAATTACGCTGGGAGATATACCGTCCCTGTTCTCTTTGACAAGCAGACAAATCAAATTGTAAACAATGAGAGTTCTGAGATCATCCGCATGTTCAATTCTGAGTTCAACACATTTTCTAAAAATCCAGATCTGGATCTCTACCCTGTTTCACTCCGTCCAAGGATTGATGAGCTAAATGAAATAATTTACAATGGAATCAATAATGGCGTCTATCGAGCAGGGTTTGCCACGGCCCAGTCCGCATATGAAGAAAGTGCAAAACTTGTTCATAAAACTCTGCTAGAGGTGGATTCAATCCTTGCTGCCAATGAATTCATCTGTGGTGGAATGCTAACGGAAACCGATATTCGACTCTTCACTTCCATCATTCGGTTCGACCCTGTGTATCATGGTAAGTTGGCGGAATTATGGAATTTGGATACTCTTTTTCCGTTCTTTCTCAAAATTGTCACAATTGTATATTTCTTTTAGGTCACTTTAAGTGTAATCTCATCTGCGTGCGGGAGTTGGCTCATCTCAATCGCTGGATGCACTCTATTCTGAACATCCCCGGGGTCAAGGATACTGTCAATATGGACCACATCAAGAAGCATTACTACATGTCACACCTAAACATTAATCCGACAGGGATAGTTCCATTGTATGACGGGCCTGTTGCCGGAAACTAGGAAGGAATGTGAGTCTCAAGCGCTATCATAAGTTAGTCGACGTCATTTAATACTAAAAATTATTTAAAAAATACATTGGGTGGTAAAAATTAAGGTGGCTTCTGATTCCGAGTTACTTAATCATGGCCATAGGTCATGTAGGGACTAGAACACAAATTGTACGAATAACACAAGATTTACTGTGGTACCCAATTGCTTACGACAGTAGAATACCTTAGCATGATTTTGGGATATTATGCCTAGTTTAAATGTAAATAATTAGTTAGTTAACGTGTCGCTGCACTTGAATATATTCCCATTCCCATATTCTCCAATCTCTTATTTGTCTTTATTCCTTTAGAACTACATAGTAGAGTTTCATCTTTCGTTCTTCACCAAAGATGAATATGACAAGGTCGTAACCCTTGAGCCCCGATGGAGAAATTCCATGTTTAAAAGTATTCGGAGTCTGGAGAATTTTCAATCTCTATGGATCCCGTGACGAGGACGTGGACGAGGAGGTAGAAGAAAGTCATCAAGTCGTACCAAGTCAATTTTAATATTTTGTTTTAGTCGTAAACTTTTCATCCAGTTCTAGCCTAATAATAATTAATCAGTACTGTATTACTTTACTACTCTTACAGGTCTCCAACAATACCAGGGAAGAGTCGTCAATATCGTATTTTATGCATAACAATAATCTCACAAAAGTTCATCAGGATCATTAAGAATCTCGCACTCTCATTTATACAAACCTCAAAATTAATAAATCGTCACAAAAATAATTGTTGTTTCCCTAACCGTCATGCTGGGAGTGGAAACTGTCATTCGGGAAAGTGAAACGGATAATCTTTTACCCTGTCATTTGTCAGATCCACAGGAAATGGGGCTCGTCGTTGTTCCCCATGATGGTGCTTATCATAGTAGAATACACGACTTTTTTACTTCATGCGAATTTCATTCATTTGGTTTGGGCGTGGAGGTCGACTTTCTACCAGGTGTAGGCATCAGCATAGTATGGGTTATGAAGGTCGCCAGAGTCAGCGATACGAACACACTCGTGGTAACTGGAATTGTCGAAGAGTTTCTGTCCATTCTCAGCATCTTTCTGCAATTAAATGCAATAAAGGGTGGGGTCAAATTATAACGAATCAAATATACGTTAGTCACAGGATCCACGTCCTTACCCTCGACATTCCGTAAATCCCCAAATAATCCAGTTTCCGGATTTTTCTTAGCACAGTCCAGTATGCGAAAAATTTCACAACTTGTCTTGACGTCCTCGTTGCAAGGGTGTTACTAAGTTTCATCTCGAGGATTCTGAGTTCTGAAAAATCATTAGCCTAAAGACTTTGCATGAAATAAAAAATCAGCGAACATTAAACTATGTATAACTTACTCGGAAAGTTTTCCAATGCTACACGTTTTGGGTCCTGGGTTAGTATGTCACCTGTGAAGTACTTCATAGTAGCATCATCGCAGTCATCAGAGAATTCTTCAATCACGTCACCAAGGCGGATACTGATGAGATGTGGGGCAGTATAATTAAAAATTCGCAATACATGTTCCGAGTTTAATTGAGTGTCACGGATTTGGAAATGCTTAAGGTTTGGGAAGACCTTATCCCAGGCTTCCATGTAGTTCTTTTCCCCAGTGACATTGTCGTAGTATCTGAAAATATCCAAGCTTTCCACAGTTTCAAAGACACTTTCAGTTCCGTCGTCAAATAAGTAGTAGCCTTCCTCGCTTTCGGAGAAAGTGTAATTCTTCAGAATAAAATGCTTCAAGGAGGAGAAATGAGAAGGTTGGAGAGGACGCTGGAAGCACACTTCCGGCCTATCACATTCCAGATCCAGCTCGAAAGTCTCCAGATTCGGCAGACCAGGCATCTCAATTTTGAATTGATCCGAAGGTTTGAGTCTCAATGTCTTCAAGGTCGTGGAGAGGCTTTGTAAGCAATCCGAAATTAGTCGCCCAATTCCATCTCCCTCCTGGGAATCCGAATAGTCCAATGCCAATGTTGCAACCCGGGGCTTGTTTTGGATCAAGGATTCCAAAAGCTCATCTTTCATGTCCTCGAGTTCAGTATGGATGTGGACACCAATTGAAGAGAGACGATAAATGCCTTCAAGGAATCTGAGAGCCTTGGATTCAGGATCCGCAGAAAGGGGAAATCCAATGTGTAACTCTTCAAGTGCTATCGCATTGGAAATCCATTCACACAATTTATCAAACTCAAAATCCAACATCCAACGTCCAAAAGTAAAGTTTCCTGGATAATTCGGGAGGATGATGAGTGATCGTAATTTGGGAAGGACAGACGGCAGTTCCAAGTTTGTTCCTCCAAAAACTCTTACTTCTACAAAATTTGGTGATACTTCGCGGAGGATTTCGCGGCGGAAGCGTTTCCCAGAGAAGTGAACCGTGAAACTTGTAACGAAAGTTCCAACGGCTTCATTGAATCTATGGATCATGGCCGCTGAAGGATTCTCTGGAGCCGTAATGCAGAATTCAACTGACCGAAACGGGAAATGCTGTTGAATAATTCTCTTTTCCATGACGGACAGAAACGCCTTGATGGCGTCATCCTGAAAGAACTTGATTGGTTTGTGCACTCGTCGGAGTCGCATGAGCGCAAGCTTGTTCCAATCCGTTCCCACAAGGCGACATGACAGGAGGTCCGTTGCAGTGGAGTAACTCAATATCGTACTGAGCACCTGTACATGGGAAAGGCGTTCACTCGGAGGATTTTTTTTTAGAGTTAAGGCCGAGTTAACCCAGTGTTACTGTCGCCCTAGCGGAAGAGAGGAGTACTGCAATCTCCTATCTGTTAACCCAGCTGGGCGAGCGGCATCCGACCATT
>Ga0194135_10002402_pt1 | contig 11359 bp, 11 predicted proteins | sample LitLau_LLRF_2013_FD_134024 | JGI IMG/M metagenome (GOLD analysis project Ga0194135, IMG submission 134024) | Freshwater sediment microbial communities in response to fracking from North America - Little Laurel Run_MetaG_LLRF_2013 (version 2) | ecosystem: Environmental > Aquatic > Freshwater >... | reverse complement strand
TTCTGAATGAAAGTGAAAGTTCCTCTCTCCTGCCTTAAGCGCGCCTAATTCAAATTCCAAGAACCTTGATGAGTTTGAGTAAAGGCTTCCTTCCTATTCCTCCAACACGAACTGGTTAGTTTATGTCGCTGCTTCTTTTTCCCAAGTAATTAATTGATTAAATTAATTACTTGTAAATTAAGACTTGACTCTCAGATATCAACCATCATATAAAAATATTAATAGAGGAGTTGTAATCATTCCTTTATGAGTATGACTCTGATTAATGATTAACTTGATTTTGCCCATGCTGGGTTAGGTTATTTACGTCAGTTGGTCAGAGTAAAAGTAAAAGTAGTTTGACTCATCCCTCATCTCATCATCATCTCTCTTTCTTCATCATCACCATCATCATCATCCTCTCTATCCATATCCTTGTTCATTTCTAAATTAAATCTCACTCACTCATTTTATTCCTCACCAACATCAATTGGTCGAGCCAACAACGGAACGGACGACTGACACACGAGCCCAGCACTTCATTCCAAACTTCAGTTCAGGATTACCAAGGTCACAGACAGGATTTGGATAGATCAGAAATCAGAGGTGAGCCATCTTAGATCCAATCTTAAGCTTCAATCCTAACGAATTGGAATTGCTATAATTTCCTTCTGCTCAATCACACTATGCAATACAATTTTATAAGAATGGATAGTCAATGGAGGATAGAGGTCGTATCAGGAATCAGCTGTTTATGGGATTCTGCATCCTCCCTTTCCCTACATACACCCCGCCCCCACTCCTCCATCCATCAACGTATTACCTCAAATGTCGCATTTCACAACGGTTCGCAAGTAATTAAAGAATAGATCTGATCCCAATGCCTCGTCCATTCAATACCAGCAGCTCTTATCTATCTCTCCTCATCATATCACACTGAGATCCTTACGTAAGACTGTGTTTCTGTTTTTTTTTTTCAGCAACTCCTCACCATCGACGCATCTACTCAGAATCAGAATGTCCGTATTTGGCAAGTTCTTTGGTTTCAAAAAGGAGGAGAGTAAGATTACAACTGGGGAAGCGATTCAGAAGCTCCGTGAGACGGAGGAGATGCTCGTCAAGAAGCAGGAATTCCTGGAAAAGAAGATTGAGCTCGAGATTGGGATTGCCAAGAAGAACGGGGTTGCGAATAAGCGGGTCGCCATCCAGGCCCTCAAGCGGAAGAAACGTTACGAGAAGCAACTCCAGCAGATTGATGGGACGCTCTCCACGATTGAGATGCAGCGAGAGGCCCTGGAAGGTGCCAACACGAATACGGCCGTCCTCAACACGATGAGTGACGCCGCGAAGGCTCTCAAGGCTGCCCATCAGCACATGGACGTGGACAAGGTCCATGACATGATGGACGACATTGCGGAGCAACAGGAAGTGGCCCGTGAAATCTCGGATGCAATCTCCAACCCAATTGCCTTTGGTCAAGACCTGGACGAGGAGGACTTGGAGCGTGAGCTCGAGGAATTGGAGCAGGAGGGGCTGGACGAGGCTCTGCTCAACGTCGAACCGGCCAAGACCAAATTGCCAGAAGTGCCAGGTGGAGCTCCCGTCCCAGCGGAGCGACGGAAGGAGACCCCGCGCCGAGTCCTTGTAGAGGAGGATGATGATGACATGAAGGAATTGGAAGCATGGGCCTCATAACCAGTAATTATCCCAAACATAACAATGAATTCACGAAACTTAAACTAAATAAGCAATTGATGTGCAAGGAATGGTCCCCTATGAATAATACGATGATGCTTGATCAATTAGAAATTACAATCAGTCCAATTTCAATTTCAATTAGAATTTAGTAAACTTTCAAATGTACTCAATCTCTCAATTCTTGAATGTTGATTCTATTTTGCTTGGTGGACGTTATTAGGGGAGGGAGACAGCCAGACAGGGACAGAGAGAGTACGTATGGATTGAGAGAGTGTATTCCCTATGTATCCAATACTTTAAATTGTTTACTAATCATTGAAAATAGGATTTAGATTTTTCATAGAAGATAGGTAGGACGGATGGAGGGATGAAAGAGACAAGTGATATGTGTGGATAGGATTAATTCAAATCGACATGAGTCCCATGGGACTCCGCTTATAATCCACAACTGGAATAAAATTAAGACATGCTACTTGAATAATCTCTTCCCTCCACGGTCCCTAAATCTACATTTAACTATTCTCATATCCATATTTAATTCCATTTCATGACCTATTTTCAATTCAATTGGGTGATCTCTGTACTTTTCCATTTTTTTGTAGTTTCTGAGTTTCAGTGTCAAGCATAAAATAAGGAGGGAGAAAGTGTTGATGAGGGAGTCCAGTGAGTGAGTGTGGGCGCATTCTCCTCGGTATTCGGGGCCGAGAAGCGTTGAGTGAGGATTTGGTTGGGAAGATTCGGATCCGAATCTTCATCTTGGTCCCGATTCCAGAGAGACGACTCTTTCCTCCTTTCCCACCTTGAGTTGAGTCTTGTCTTTCTACTTTTACTTTTTACTTGACTCCCCACTCTTCCCAGTCGTTCTGATTGAGAGGGTCTTTGGAGTTTGGAGCTTTTACAGTTTGAGGGGAGTTGAGTTTGACTGGACTGGACTTGGCTCTCAACTTGTCTCTTTTCTTTGATCCAAGCCCTTGATTCCTGGATAAAACCTCAGTAGACCTAATTAAGGAATCGGAAAGGAAAATACTGGGCTCTGACTCTCCATCTCCCACGCCAACAGCATTCCAGCAACTGTTGAATTGAGTCTCTGAGTTTTCACTCTCCACGAAACCAAACGAAACCTGACCAACTTGTGTAGAAAGTGGCAGTGAGAGGTAAATGATGGCTGAAGCTCAATAGTTGGGTTAGGATTAGTGCGCGGAGTGAGCCTGATTGGAAATAGTGTGACCCCTCCGACCAAGTCCACCCACTCAATCAAGTCAAGTCAAGTGAGGAGACTCGCATTCTCATTCCATTCCGTTTCAACTCAATTCCACTTTCACTCCAACTTTCACTCCCTTCATCAAGGCAAGTCAAGTGAAGTGGTGAAATGGGGATTTGAATCTTCAACACAACACACAACCACAACAACAGCCAGCAGACAGACAGACAGGAGAGGAAAGAGTGTGGATAGTGAAAAGTTGGGTCGTTATTTACTAAAGAGGGCCCACATCAACAGTTAGCCAAAATCCAAATCCACATTTCATCTTTTTATTCAGTTCAAGTTCCTCCTCCGTCCAGTATTCCAGAGTTGGATCGGGGGGACAATACTTGACCCTTGGTTCCTCTCCATGGCACATCCTCACATTCCAATCCGATAAGGAATGAATTCCGAAGGGAGGAATCCAATGAGAGAAGTGAACGAGCCTTTCCCACCTTCTCCTTTCTCCGTGATGATGAGTGGTCGTAGTGGCATGGAGAATCTCAAGGAGAAAGTGGGAGTGTGTTGATGAGTGGGTGACGGCTGAGCATGGGATCGTCTCCCGACTCCTCAGGGTAAATCCATTCATTTTTCTCATTTCCTTTTCTAATTGATTCCGTTTTCAATTGAACACTTTAGTGTAGTAATTGAGAGTCGTGGATGATTTACTTTTAGTCCATGAGATTATATGACCTTGTCTTATTAATCTTGTCCTTGTTTCAGATGACCAAGGAAGAGGAAAAGGGTCTCAAAGTGACACGTCATGGAGAAGACACGGAAAAAACGAGGAAAAGAGAAAGTGGGCCCAGCAGTCAGGGGAGTCAAGTGGTCTCGGACCCACCCGCCCTCAGTGGGGCTCTCCCGGATGGGGAGCCTACAAATCCCAGGCCACAAATGTCAAGCTCCGAACCTCCGCGGAATACCACCAATCTCATCAGTGGAAGTCCCAACAAGGAAAATAAGAAAAGGAATCCCACTCCCACCAACACTACTAAGGATAAAGAAAAGACGAGCCCTGGTACTCGGATCCTGCCTGCCACCTCAGCCAGGACGACTACGACGTCGTCTCCTGCTGCTGACACACATTCCTCATCCCAGAACGGATATCCAGAGGACCAGCTCACCACGGCGGGACAGGAACCCGCAAGACAAACAAATAAATGCTGCCTCTGCTGGTGCTGCTGCTGTTCCTGCTCATGGTAAAAACAGACCAAGATATAAAATATTAAAAAACTAAACTAACCAATAAACTAGGGAGATAAAAACTGGTAAAAACCTACAAAGATGGAGGATAAAAAATGACATAAGGCAGACGCCTCTAAATTCAAACCTAAACATTTGGAATGAAGCGAGTGAGTAGAGGAGGAAGGATAGAAATGGGGACGGGGAGTGGGGAGTTCAGAAGGAAAACTATAAATCAGCCTAGAGGAACACAGAATGATCTCTTTCAAAGTAGTTCTCATTATTCGATGCAAAATCCCATCTTCCCATCACAATATTTTGGACAATTATTGAGAATTTATGGAAACAAATCAAAGTCATAATATTTTCATTTGTTCTTCAATCCAACCAAGTCCACTTCAATCCCCTTTATAGTTTCCTTGACTTGATTTCTTTTGATGCTCTAATTTGTGTAGGGTGAGAGGTTAATGGAGTAGGAGGGTTAATTAAAAAGACAAAGACAGGAGAAAGAGGAAGTGAACTGGATAACGACCACCACAGTCACTCGTTTCCTGCTAATGTTTACTCAGGCCTGGTTTTGGAAAGGGAATGAGGAAAATGGAACCAAAAAGACCTTGGACGTTAATCCCGATTTCATTTAATATGAAATAAATTTAAATTAAAAAAAAAAACGGAAACAAAAAGAACTAAACCACGACCACTGCATCGCGACTCACCAGCAGACCACAAAGGAATGACAAACCTAAGAAACTAAACCGAGATATGACGCCTCTATCTCTCTATGAATATTCCCACAACTAATCAAACTATCAGGAATTCTGATTTGAGACTCTCATCCTTTCGTTTGCTAGATTCTAAAATTAAGATTTGAAATTGAAATTGGGAACTTGGGGAAATCGAGGGTAGGGATAAAGACTAGTTGGGTTAGGTTTGCGTAACAATAATGATGAATCGCGTCTCTTTGTCTGGTGGTCGTACTAGTTCTGCCCTCCGGAGTAACCAAGAGAATCGGACCAAGCCCAAAGATCCCGATTCTGATCTCAACTGTGATCCAGAACTGACGTGAGTCCACTTTCACTCTCATTTTATTCCCATGCTCCTAATTATTGGCTTTCCAGTTACAGTATGAGTTGATTGTCTGTTGTGGGGGTGTAGGCCTTCCTTGGATGAGATTCGTAGTTGGGGGGAGTCCTTTGACAAGCTCATGCGGAATGTCGCTGGTCGTAAGGTCTTTCGGGAATTCCTCAAGTGTGAGTACTCGGAAGAGAACATTCTCTTCTGGCTCGCATGTGAAGAACTCAGGTAAGTCGCACAGGCGCAATTCATGGATGAACACATTCAATTCATAACTCAATTGATAAGTTAGAAAATACTAATTAGAATCACTGATTGATCACATTTCCACATGTCCACATTGTAGGAAAGAGTCCAAGCCGGAATTAATAGAGGAGAAGGCGAGGGTCATTTATGAGGACTACATTTCCATCCTATCACCCAAGGAGGTACGTACAACTACTTGTACTAACCCAATTCATGTCATTCACGTTTAAATTGAAATGTTTGGATGATAAAGATTCCAAAATTAGTAAGAATGACTTTCTCCTTCCCTTTTCCCTGTTCCGTAGGTGAGTTTGGATTCTCGCGTGCGTGAGGTCGTGAATCAGAACATGGTGGACCCTTCTCCGACGACGTTTGATGAGGCCCAAGTCCAAATCTACACTCTGATGCACCGTGACTCCTACCCCCGATTCGTCAATTCCATCATGTACAAGAAGCTGGCAGGACTCAATCTCCCGCATAGGGGCTCATCAGTCTCGACCGGAGGGCTCCGGAGTGGCACGGCATCACGCAAAGAGTCACTCGCTGCATAATAAAATTAATAAATACCAATACTTAATTTAATCACTGTATTGTATTGGGGGATACTTAATTAAGTCATGTATTAAATAATAATAATTAGTATAGTCATTATTAGTCATTCCTAGTCAGTCCCCCAACTCATACTCGTCCCTCCCATATAGAATAGAATACAATTACACGTACAAATAGAAATTAGAACAGTAGACAAGTCAAAGTGATGGTTGATGAATGACTGAATGATTAACTGACTCAAAGGATGATTGTTTGGTTAGTAGTGGACTTCGAGTCAAAACGTTGAGCTTGATTTGGTTGAAATTGAAATTGAAATTGAAATGGTGCTCACCCTCCCTCATCAACTCCGCTTCCCCGCCCCTCCCTCCCTCAAGAGTCAAGACCTAACTCATCCAAGAGAAAGCCAACCACAGGTAAAGAGAAAGCAAAGAGTGGGATTGGGGTGGGTGGTGAGAAATTGAATGATTATAATAGTTGGTTAGAGCCCATGCTAAGTTCTGTATTCTTTATTTTATTCCGGGACCACTGGGAATTCTCACCTCTACGGAAACTAAACTAAACTGGAATCTACTCATTCAGAATCAAAATATAATTGTAAGGTTATGGCCAAACTCCAGCTCAGACGTACCTCCACTCAAAAGTCAAATGAGGTCAAATGATTGTCTCCTCCTCTCATCTCTTGTCAACTCTAAAAACAAGAGTTGACTAAATTTTGGTTATTCAATTATTATGGTTTAGTGGAGTATTGTATTGGGAATTGTAATTGTCTCCTGTTCGTATTTGTATTGTAATGACTAACGCACACGAGGAGACTCATCAACTCCATTTCATACGGAGACTCCAACTGAACCCAACTATAAACTATAAACTTATATAAGCTATAAACTATAAACTTATTAAACTATATAATTAACTAATAGGATACTAACGAATAGGAAATACTAAAATCCAACTGGAAATGACAAAGGAATTCCCGCATACTAAAAACCAATCAATCCAAGGAAATATACTTAAATATAACTAACTTACGTAATGAAAATAATCAAATACCGAAAGATGGGATGAGTAGAATTCATGAGTAGAGAGATTGATGGTAATAAAATGTGATTATTAACTAAAGGAGAGTTAATACGAGTACAAGGGTTGACTATAAGGAGAGCATTCTTCCTCCATTCATTCAGTCATTCATTAAATTAAGTAATATCAAATTTTCAGATTAAATTACATTCAAAAATAAACATAAGCCCCTGATCATCCCCGCTCCTCGACTCATGTCAATGTCAATTCATGAAATTTGTGGACTTTTACAATTACGAATCTGATTGATTGATTTCTTGCACCCCTACTTTCCTTTCTTTCATCCTTAAAACAATTAATTAGAATAGAATCCACAATCCCAAATTTATATTACGTTAAAATTGAGACAGGGAAACGGCAGAGGGAGCTTGGGAAGATTCATCAACAATGTGGTGGCCGCCACCAAAATAAATTAATTTCGAGATTGGTTGGGATTGGGATTGGTTGGTCCTTTGTATTTTTACATGACATGAGGGATTATTGATGTTGTTCCCTAATTAGTCAAATCTGCAATCTTTAATTATATAAAACTAATACAATTTAATGAGGTTTTCCGACTCATATCCTGCCATCCTCTAAACATGAATCCCGGAATCCGGAAGGGAAAATCCAAATGTTGATACGTAAGGATATTGAACCAACTAAAACTTAAATTTCCATGTTTTTTTAATTAATGCCTAACTGAAACTTAATTGCTACTCCCAATTTCAGCTAAGGATTAAACGAACATTCAAATATATTCCAATTAAAAAACAAAGGGAATCCAAACTTGAGCCTTTGCGTAGAGATGACGGGAAAGAATTAAGTGTAGGTTTCTTTCTTTGATTTCTGATTTCTTTCTTTCCATTAATTGTTTATTATATTTGGTCTTGTAGTATGGGATCATAACAATGTTTCTTTGATTGAGCTTTGGACTTTGATTGTTGATAATGGGAATTACGGAAGGGGTTGATTTAAAGTAAAGTAAATTTAAAGTAGTGGAATCGGTTGGTGGGTTGATTTGCATAAAATGTCGATTGTTCTTTATTGCTTAGGAAGGTTATAGTTATCAGAATTCACCATCAAATTATACCCAAGACCAAGACAACAGCCATTCCCATCATCCCAAATCCCAATCCTCCCAATCCTCCCATCACTCATTCCGTCATTCCCATCGCAGAATCTCCTTCTTCTGACTTGACTTTACTTTTACCTCAATTATACCAACTAAGTCCCTTTTCCCATCCTTCCGTATTTCTTAATCTCTTAACATTCCTATTCCATCACCGCATCTTCTCACTTCCGTCTCACAAATTCTTCTCCTGCTGGAGGATTTTATATTTATTGGCCGAAATTTAATTACTTAGCTTTTGGGAATTGAATAAAAACTGATTGGAAAACGAGAAAAGGGAGTTTGTTGCATGTCCGCTGGATGGATTGGATGGGGCTGGGCTGGGGCTGGATGACTTCTTAAAAACAATCCCCCTTATCCTCTCCTTTATTTTATTTTTCTGTTTTTGTTTTTATTATTTTATGTCAGTTTGTTAACTTTTTTTTTCGTCTGAAGATGGATGTGGATGCGGGAGGTCGGAGTTTGAGAGTTTGAGTCATAAAATGCTTTTTCCAATTGACCATTCCATCTTTACATTCATGAGAGAGCCATAGCCTAGCCATGCACGGGATGCATGCTATGCTCCATTCCATCATTTCCATCTTCATCCTCAGGTCATCCCTCACGCAAATAAAAAATTAACAAGAAAAAAAACTACACTCTCCTCCGTTGAATAATGATCAGGTGAGTCGGGGAAATAAAGAGAGAGAGAGAGGAAAAAAAGAGAAAATATATTGAAGATGCACAGGAATCATGCAGAGAAGAGGAAAATGAGAAGATGCGATGGAGAGAGGAGGTAGACTGGCAGTACTGGCACTACTGGTGGTGGGTGAGGTGCTTTTGGGAAAAGTGGATTTTGGAATTTAAAAGCAACAAAAGAACAACAACACATGACAACTTGGGAAAGAATTAAAACGGAATACCAAATGAGATGGTCCGATGATGCTCATTTGGAAATTTTAAAAGGAATCCATTCTTCAATTCTGTACAAGTAAGGGGGAAATCCAAGGATTCCTTTCATCTCCTCCGTCCAATTTAACAGTTTTGAACTCTTACTGCAATCTGCATATTATGCATCATCTCATCAGTGAAGGAAAGGAATGAACAGTCCCGAATTTCGTCTTTCCTCCGAGAAAGATGGAAAGAGTGAAAGTGTTGATTTGATTTTCATTTGATTTGATTGGTCCTGAGGAGGAAGTTGTTGTTTGGAGTCGTGAGATGCGGATCCAGTCGAGTGACTTCCTAAATTTCCCTTCCCCAACTCGCCTTGCCTTAACAAATTCCCCAGATGATTGTCCTGATATTCATGTTTTCTTATTTAGCCTATCTTTGGAACTCGTTTCCTTTCTTTTCTCCTTTTCCTTTTCACTACTAACGCTTGCCTTTCCGTTGGCTTTTTTTAGTTTTGTTTTGGTTCTTTCTGCCTGTGTTTAGTTTTTGGATCTGGTCCGGCGGGTGGGACTCGTTTGGAAACTGAAACCGGAAAAAAACGGGTTCCACTCCACTCGACTAGGCTAGGTCGAGACTTGAGAGACTGGGCTAGACGAATCTAAACTCGAATTATTAGTTGACTTACTTGGACCACTTCCTTCCTCCTACGCTCCGCTTGCATGCCGGTTAGATTCCACTTGGGCAGTGGGAGACTACCCATTATTTCATTTCCATTAGAGGAATCCCATTTATAGATTTCTGGTTTAACAGGAATTGAGTCAATGGGCAAGGTCAGCAAGAAACACAAAGGAAAGGGAAGGAAACAACTTTATTTCAGTTCACTTCCTTCCTTCCTCCCTCCCTTTCTCCCTTTGTAATTTTCTTTTCTCTCCCTAATCTTACATCAACAGAATCAGGAGAAAGTTGACAGGAATTCAGATTTTGCCAGCTGAATGAAAGTAAACGGTTCATGGTCTCAAGTCTGGAGTTTAAAAAGGTTACATCGTAGTAGTACACGCGGATTAATTTGATTTTGATTTTGAATTGGAAAGAGTAAAGGTGGCTCCGACTGACTTTTGACATGTGACATGACATTGATTTCACCCCATCCCTCCCATTCCTTCCTTCCATGCCTTCGGACTTTGGGATTTTGTGAGGGAGAATGACGGATGACGGCACTTTCCTTTGACGTTCCGTTTAATTTCTCCAATTCCTCCTCTCCCTTCCTCAAGTTTAGTTAATAGTTGGGACACCCATCACCCATTAAATGCTGTGCCTTTTAATTCTGGGCATGCACGGAGGTTGAGAGTCTTTGACAGAGGAAACGGAGGAAGAGGTAAAAAGTTAAAAAGTTAAAAAACAGTATAATGGGGATGAAAGGTAAGGGAGGAAGGTGAGGGTGAGGGTGAAGCCTTTAAGAGGGTGAATTTGGGTTTTAATGGTTCCTATTAATTTCTGAGGATCCTGGGAATCATCCCTTTGGCTCCTTTTTCAGTTTCTCATCTTCTCCGTCCTTCTTCCTCATCCCGCCCGCTTCCCCGAGTTTTATTTGATAATCAATGCATAAATTACCCTCATCATAAACGTGTAATTTGAGTCCATTTGAGTCCATCTCTTGACTATTTTTTATTCCTAGTCTCCTCTGCAGTCTCCGCGGATCCCAAGGGAGGATCCATGGGAAAGGGAAGCCTGGACGGATTTCCAACGTTTTTTTTTTGTCTTAATATTTTTATATATTTTACATTTTGGTAGTGAGTGGAGAGATTAAATTCCGTAATAATCCTCCACTGCCTTGCTCTCTCGTGATTAAGGATGGGATGAGTATGGGGATGAGAGAGAGATCTAATTAGTATTCTATGGAGGGAGCTCATCCTTTTGTCTTTACTCAAACTACCAACTAAAACCAAATAATTTGAAACAACTCCACCATCACCATCTTACCATAGTCAGGCAGACTCATACATTAGGATTCAGCAGAGGAGAGACGCAGGATCCATTTTATATTCCCATAATCATTCCCATTTTAGTGTTAGTCCCTATAACCAAATTTCAAACGATCTTAACTTTATGGACTGAGGATAATTTGACTATTATAGTTTCTTCCTCCATTATATTTTTTAAAATTTGGAACAAACTCAAGCTCAATCATGCGCACGAGTGAACCGGGTAGCTCGTCTACAAAATGGGGTCGATTCGGTAAAAATAAAAAGTTTCATATGTCGTAGGCCTCCAGTTAAGGAAATTGAGTTAATTGACTTCGGTTAAGTTAGGTTTAACTAACCTAACCTAAT
>Ga0194135_10002401_pt1 | contig 11360 bp, 8 predicted proteins | sample LitLau_LLRF_2013_FD_134024 | JGI IMG/M metagenome (GOLD analysis project Ga0194135, IMG submission 134024) | Freshwater sediment microbial communities in response to fracking from North America - Little Laurel Run_MetaG_LLRF_2013 (version 2) | ecosystem: Environmental > Aquatic > Freshwater >... | reverse complement strand
ACACGGATCACCACTGGGTGCTGATGAAGTGAAGCTCGTTAAAAAATTCTTTGGTTTTGATCCCGAAAAATCATTTGTAGTTCCTGATGAGGTATTAAAATATTACCACGAAAAAGGTGCAAGAGGTGCTGATCTGGAAGCTAAATGGAATGACCTGTTCAAAGCCTACAAAGAGAAATTCCCTGAGCTGGCTGCAGAGTTTGAATCAGCATTTAAAGGCGAATTACCTAAAAACTGGGATGCTAACCTACCAGTATTCAAAGCATCTGACCCTAAAATGGCTACCCGCCAGGCATCAGGCAAAGTATTAAATGCTATCGCTGGCAGCTTGCCAAACCTTATTGGTGGCTCGGCTGACTTAGCTCCATCAACAGATACTAACCTGAAAGAATATACCTCTTTCACTCCTGAGCAACGTGACGGCCGTAACTTCCACTTCGGTATCCGCGAGCATTCAATGGGTTCTATCCTTAATGGTATGGCATTAACTAATGGCCTTATCCCATTTGGTGCAACTTTCCTAATGTTCTCTGAATATATGCGCCCTCCTATTCGTCTGGCTGCTATCATGAAAATCCGCCCGATATTTATCTACACGCATGATAGTATCGGTTTGGGCGAAGATGGTACTACTCACCAACCTATAGAGCAATTGGCAGCATTGCGTGTTATCCCTAATATCACTTTGATACGCCCGGCTGATGCAAACGAAACTGCGCAGGCTTGGCGCGTGGCAATTGAGCATAAAGGCGGCCCGGTTATTTTGATATTTACCCGTCAGGGCTTACCAATACTTGATCAGGATAAATACACTAAAGCTACTGAACTTGAAAAAGGTGCTTACATCCTTTCAGAAGCAAGTAAAGCTCCTGATCTAATTTTGATAGCAACCGGATCTGAAGTTTCATTAATCCTGGAAGCTCAGGCTAAACTGGAAGCTGACGGCATTTCAACCCGCGTGGTAAGTATGCCAAGTTGGGAGCTATTTGAAAAACAAGATGCTGCTTACAAAGAGAAAGTATTCCCTAAAGCACATAAAAAACGTTTGGCAGTTGAAATGGCATCACCAATGGGCTGGCATAAATATGTTACCGACGAAGGTGATATATTAGGTATGACAACCTTCGGTGAATCGGCACCGGCAGAAGAGCTGTACAAACACTTCGGCTTTACCGTTGATAACGTAGTTAAAAAAGCGAAAGCACTATTATAAGATTTGAGATACGGGATGTGAAATTTGAGATATAGCTTAAGTAAAGAGCCCAATGTCTTAAATTCACATCCCAAATCTTCTGTCTTCAATCGCAAAAAGAATGAATTGGCAAAGCGATATCATAAAAACGCTCGAATGGTCAGGCACCGTAATTAACCGTGAAGGAAAAGAGAAGGTTGCTGATGAAATAGCCGCAAAAGTTAAAGACGGAGATGTACTGGGAGTAGGTTCAGGTTCTACTGTTTATATGGCACTGTTGGCTATTGCAAAAAAAATTAAAGAGCAAAAGCTAAATATTAAAGCCATTCCCACCTCTATTGAAATCTCGATGTTTTGTGCCAAACTGGGTATACCTTTAACCACTTTGTACGAAGACAAACCCGACTGGCTATTTGACGGCGCCGATGAAGTTGATCCTAACCGTAACCTGATTAAAGGCCGCGGGGGTGCAATGTTTAAAGAAAAACTATTGATAAGTTCCAGCCCTGTAAATTACATTATAGTTGACGATAGTAAGCTGGTAGATAAACTGGGCACTAACTTTCCCATACCTATTGAAGTTTTTCCGGGCGCGCTGCTTCATGTTGAACATGAATTAAGAAAGCTTGGACCGGAAAGCATCACCCTAAGACCCGCTAAAGGCAAAGATGGTTCTGTAATAACCGAAAACGGAAATTTAATACTGGATGCAAGGTTTCATGATATTGAAAGCGATCTTGAAATAAAAATAAAATCAATTACCGGCGTAATTGACAGCGGTCTGTTTATAAATTACGATGTAAAGATTTTGGTTGCTTAACCAGAGTTGATCATTGTATTTATCACAGCATCGCATTAATAAATAACACATAACCCAATAAGTAATTAATTTAAAAACATATTACCATGGCAACAAATAAAGTAAAACAAATTCACAGTTTTGGTCAAAGCATCTGGCTTGACTTTATTGACCGTGCGATCATCGCATCAGGCAATTTAAAAAAACTGATTGACGAGGACGGTGTAAGAGGTGTTACCTCAAACCCGGCTATTTTTGAAAAAGCAATAACCAGCAGTTCTGATTATGATGCCGATATCCGCAAACTGGCTGATAGCGATAAAACCAACGAAGAAATATTCTTCGGTTTAGCAATAAGTGATATTAAACAAGCTACTGATATATTCAAAGGCTTATATGAAGAATCAAAAGGTGGTGATGGCTATGTAAGTTTGGAAGTTTCTCCATTTTTAGCATTAGACGATGAAGGTACTACCAAACAAGCTGAAGAGCTTTGGAAAGCAGTTGACCGCAAAAACGTAATGATCAAAATCCCTGGAACAAAACCAGGTTTATCGGCTATCAGAAAATCAATTGCAAAAGGTATCAATATCAACGTAACCTTATTATTTGGTTTGCCTCGCTATAAAGAAGTTACTGAAGCTTATATTTCGGGTCTGGAGGATCATTTGGCTGCAGGTCACTCAATCGGTCATATTTCATCAGTAGCCAGCTTCTTTTTAAGCCGTATTGATGTTTTGGTTGATCCGATTCTTGATGAAAAAGGCTTGGGCGATTTGAAAGGCGAAGTTGCTATCGCGTCAGCTAAAAAAGCCTACGAAATTTACAAACAAGCTTTCAGCGGACCTCGTTGGGAAAAATTAGCGGCTCACGGTGCACAACCACAACGTTTATTATGGGCAAGTACCAGCAGCAAAAACCCTGCATTTAAAGATACTAAATATGTTGAGGCCCTTATCGGTCCAAACACTGTAGATACTGCTCCGTTGGAAACTATCGAAGCATTCCGCGATCATGGTGTTGCTGCCAATACGTTGGAACTTGATCTGGATAAATCTACCGAGATCTTAAACAAGCTTAAAACTGCTGGTATTGATATCGACAAACTTACCCAGCAGCTGGAAGACGAAGGGATTGAGAAATTCAACAAACCTTTCGAAAAATTATTACAAGCAATTGAGGATCAAAAAAGTAAAGTTTAATTATAGTGGAAGCAGCAGACATTAAAATCTTGTTCTTTGATATCGGGGGCGTGCTCCTTACCAATGGATGGGGACATCAATCGCGACAAGAAGCCGCTAAGCTGTTTGGCCTTGATTACAAGGAAATGAGCGAGCTGCATACATTCATTTTTAACGTTTACGAAACGGGTAGTATTTCGCTTGATGAATACCTGGATACGGTAGTATTTAATCGCCCGCGTGATTTTACAAGGGAAGATTTTAAGGATTTTATGTTCCGTCAAAGTATCGAGTTGCCCGATACTTTGAAATGGCTTAAAGAATGGAAAAAAGATTGTGGTTTCCGCATCATCGCCATTAACAATGAAGGCAAGGAACTGAATGACTACCGGGTAAAGAAATTTAAGCTTCACGAAGTATTTGATGCTTTTGTAGCATCGTGCGAAGTAGGATTACGCAAGCCCGATCCGGCAATTTTTAAACTTGCAATGGGCATTGCCATGGCTCAACCCGCCCAATGCGTTTACTTTGACGACCGGATTATGTTTGCGAAAGCCGCTGGAAAATTGGGAATACGTGCCTATCAGCACACCGATTTTGAAACTACCAAACAAATATTAGAAAAAATAAAACTAGAAAACCCCAACTAAAATGAGCAGTCCAGATAAATATGATTTCGGTATGATTGGCCTTGGTACTATGGGCCGCAACCTTTTGCTTAACATGGGCGACCATGGTGTAAAAGGAGCCGGATTTGATAAAGATGCCTCAAAAGGCGAATTATTGGAAAAAGAAAGCACACACCACAACCTTAAAGGGTTTAGTGATGTAAAGCTTTTTGTTGAAAGCTTAAATACTCCGCGTGCCATTATGATGCTGGTACCTGCAGGTAAAATTGTTGATGATGTTATTGCCGAATTATTACCGCTGCTTTCAAAGGGCGATATTTTAATTGATGGTGGTAACTCCCACTTTACGGATACTAACCGCCGTGTAGATGAATTGGAAACAAAAGGGTTCCATTTCTTCGGCATGGGCATTTCAGGTGGTGAAGAAGGGGCACGCCGTGGCCCAAGTATGATGCCAGGTGGCGATAAAGATGCTTATAATGTAATGAAACCTATACTGGAGTCAATTGCCGCTAAGGTTGATGGCGCTCCTTGTGTTACTTACATTGGCCCTGGCGCATCAGGTCACTTTGTAAAAATGGTACATAATGGTATTGAGTATGGTTTAATGCAGTTAATTGCTGAAACATATGAAATCCTGAAAAAAGGCTTAAAACTGGATAACGCTGAAATTGGTAAAATATTTACCCAATGGAACGAAGGCCGCTTAAAATCATTCCTGATAGAAATTACCAAAGACATTTTTGCTTACAAAGCCCCGGGAACAGATCATTTATTATTAGATGATATAAAAGACGAAGCTAAAGCAAAAGGTACCGGTAAATGGACATCACAGGTGGCTATGGATCTTCAGGCTCCTATCCCAACTATTGATACCGCAGTAGCCATGCGCGACTTATCAAAATACAAACAACTAAGAGAACAGGCTGCTGCAATTTATAGCAAAGATGAGCCTTCACTTAGCGTTAATAAAGAAGAGTTTTTAGTTGCCTTAGAGCAAGCTTTCTACTTTAACACAATCATTAGCTATGCACAAGGCATGCAATTATTGGCCAGGGCATCTGAAGAATATAAATATGATTTGAAACTTGATCAGATAGCTAAAATCTGGCGCGGTGGCTGTATTATCCGTTCAGAGTTCTTGAATGATATTTACAATGCTTACAACAAAAATGCATCACTTGCTCATTTATTATTAGATGGCAACGTTCATGATTTAGTAGCTGCTGCTGTACCAGGTGCACGTAAAGTACTAACAGCAACAATTGCTGCAGGTATTGCTACACCGGCGTATGCATCATCATTAAGCTATTTTGATGCTTTCCGCAGCAAACGTATGCCATCAAACTTAACACAGGCACAGCGCGATTATTTTGGCGCACATACTTATGAGCTTATTGGCAAAGAAGGCGTGTTCCATACACAATGGGTTCCAAAAAGTAACGATTAATTATTCATTAGCCGAAAGAAAACATTTATCATGAGTACAAGCACAAAATCAGATCCAACCATATTCATCATTTTTGGTGGAACCGGCGATTTAACTTCACGTAAAATTGCCCCAGCTCTTTATAATTTATTTTTAGATGGATGGCTGCCTAACCAATTTTCTATAATTGGCACTGGTCGTACACAACTTTCTGACGAACAGTTCAGAGAAAATTTGTTTAAAGATATCAGCCAGTTTTCACGCAGTGGTAAAGTAACCAAAGAAAAATGGGATATATTTTCAAAAAATGTTTACTACCAGGTATCAGATATTAAAGATTTTGAAACCTATAAAGAATTTGGTAAACGTGTTGAAAAACACAATGCTGAGTGGAAAACCAAAGCAAACGTAATTTATTACCTTGCGGTATCTCCTAACTTCTTCCCTATTATTGCTTCCAACATTTCAAAAGCTAAATTGGCTGATGATCCTAAAAAAGTAAGAATAGTTATCGAAAAACCATTCGGTCATGACCTGGAAACAGCAAAAGAGCTGAACAAATTATTGTCAAGCATTTTTGATGAGTGCCAAATCTATCGTATCGACCACTATTTGGGTAAAGAAACCGTTCAAAACATCATGGCGTTCCGTTTTGCTAACTCTATAATGGAACCACTTTGGAACCGTAACTACATTGAGCACGTACAGATCTCTGTTACAGAACAATTAGGTGTTGAAGAACGTGGCGATTACTATGACGGTGCCGGCGCAATGCGCGATATGATTCAGAACCACTTGTTGCAACTGCTTTGCCACGTGGCTATGGAGCCGCCTGTTAGCTTTAATGCCGATGAAGTGCGCGACCGCAAGGTTGATGTATTAAAAGCAATGCGCAGGTTTAGCCCTGAAGATGTCCGCATGTCGGCCGTACGTGGCCAGTATGGCAGCGGATGGATGAAAGGCAAGGAAGTACCGGGCTACCGTGATGAACCAAAGGTTGATCCGGATTCAAACACAGAAACTTTTGCCGCCATTAAATTCTTTATTGATAACTGGCGTTGGCAGGGTGTTCCATTCTATTTACGCACCGGTAAAAGAATGCACCAGTCATCATCAGTTATTACTATCCAGTTTAAGGATGTACCTCACCTAATATTCCCAACAGAAGCAAGTGAAAGCTGGCAACAAAACAGGCTCATCATCAGCATACAGCCTGAAATGAGTATCCGTTTACAAGTACAGGCAAAACGCCCGGGATTGGATATGGTGTTAAACGCTGTTGACATGGTGTTTGATTATAAAGGCACCTACGCGAGTCAGGCTCCTGAAGCATATGAAACCCTTATTTTGGATACTATGCTTGGTGATCAAACATTATTTATGCGTGGCGATCAGGTAGAAGCTGCATGGGAATTGGTTATGCCGATTTTAAGTACATGGCAAAATAAAAAGAGTTTAAATTTCCCTAATTATTCAGCCGACTCATGGGGACCAGAATCAGCCGAGGCTTTGATAGCCCGCGACGGATTCAACTGGTTTACCTTACCGGTACAGGGCAATAAAAAATAGTTTGTTAGTGATTGGAGGTTAGCGGTTAGAGATTATTTTCATTGCGAAGCAAATCTTTAAATCCCTAACCTCTGATTAACTAACCTCTAATCACTAAATATGAAACTAAATATTTTCAATAATGAGAATGAAGTGCTTTCTGCTTTGGCAGAGCATTTTGTTAATGTAGGTAATGATGCCATTGCTGCAAAAGGAAAGTTTTCTGTCGCCCTTTCAGGTGGAAGCTCCCCCAAAAAACTGTATGAATTGCTAGCCTCATCTTATGCTGATAAGCTGGATTGGGAAAAAGTTTATTTCTTTTTTGGCGACGAAAGGAACGTACCACAAACACATCCGGACAGTAATTACCTGATGGCTAAAAAAGCCCTGTTTGAGCCTTTGGAAATTAGTACGCTGAACATTTTCCCGGTTGATACTTCGCTTGAGCCAAAAGAAGCTGCAGAAAAGTACGAGGAAGAAATTGAAGAATTTTTTGACGAAGTTGAATTAAGTTTTGACCTGGTATTACTGGGTTTGGGTGATAATTCACATACTGCTTCTTTATTTCCTCATACTCCTGTACTCCACGACAGAACTCCTGGTGTAAAAGAAGTTTTCTTACAGGATCAGCAGGTTTTCCGCATCACTATGAATGCACCTTTAATTAACGAAGCGCAACATATTGCATTTTTAGTTTATGGTGCCGGTAAAGCTATTGCTGTTCATCATGTACTGGAAGATGATGAGGATATTGAAGAATACCCAGCACAATTAATTGAGCCTATTGTAGGCGAAATTGAATGGTTTTTGGATACTGCAGCGGCGGCGAATTTAAAAGAGGAATAAAACAAATCCATGGCTCTTTAGAGCCATACAATAAGAAATGCCGTTACATATGTAATGGCATTTCTTATTTATAAACCCGGTTTTTATTTAACTTCAAAAGTAAAATACTGACTGGCGGCATCGCCGTTAGCAGTTATACCTTGTATAACACCCACATATTTACCCTTTTGATCTGATGTATAAAAAGAAGCTCCCGGGCCTGTTATAGTCGGTGTCCAGTAGAGCAAATTGCGGTAATCAGGTATCCTGCTTGTAATACGATCAGGGGTGTCATAAACAGGAGAATAAAACTCCCTTTGCAGTTGCAATCCTTCATAATCAACTACTATAGCACGTGGATCAAGCTCTACACCACCCAAATCGCCTTTGTAGGTTGTAAAACTGAATATACCGTTTTGTTCTGTTGGACCATAATAGTAACGTTGTGCCATAACTTCCAGTTTTTTAACTTTCAGTGGATCAATAGCAAAAACTTTATTCAGGTTAAAAACAGGGATACCATCAACCATCACCATTGGATCTTCTCCATCTAAAAAACCATTAGACGTGATCACTTTTATGTGAAAATTACCTCTTGAGTTAATAATGTTGTCTTCTTTTACATATTCACGTAAGTCCTCCTCCATTGTTGTGAAGCGGGTAAAATCATCCAGCTTGTAAGTATTGCTCGGTTTTCCATAGTAAGCACCGCTATCAACTATTGCATCATAATAGCGCTTTAAATAATTCCCCGAATAAATATTAGCCACCTGCACTCCAAGACTATGCTCCTTTAAGGGAGTTGCCATGCCTTCGGTAAAACTAAACTTAGGATAGGCTGTTTTTGAATACTGATCAGAAAATGGTGTTAAAATATCAATACGGTAAGTGCTGTCAATCAACTGATTTGTTTGAGCTATAATTTCGTTGGGGCCGTAAAAATCCTTTGTAAAATAATTAATACGTCCTAATGAATCGCTCATTGCAGTATATAATTGAACCCGCTTACCTGGCACACCCAGGTAAGTAACTATACCTTTAGCTGGCGTACCTTTTTCACTGTTAACAATTTTAGCGGAGATAATATGGCCATAATATTCAGGTAAAAAACTAAATTCAGCTGGCTTTCCATCAAGTACTTTACTCCACTGGAAACGTCTCCACCCCTGTGTAAGCATTAAGTTATCAAGTGCTTCATCTGTTTCAGCATTAATATTTTTCAAATAATAACCTGCCGATTCAATATTACCTTTTAGTTCTGATCCTAACCATAAATAACTAAATATTTCACTTTGGTCAACACCTTGCAATGAGTCGGTTCTGTAAACAGCCATTGACATTTCTGCTTTAAGTGGCTTATCAGTTTTATCTTTTGCAGTAATACTAATATTAACTTTCTTACGGATATCATATTGCTGCTGATCTGCATCTGCTGAAATAAGTAATTGTTGTACAGGTCTCTTAAAAAAAAGCCTTTCGCAAACCGGCTGTTTTGCACTATTAAAAATAGTAAGATGCGAAATACCATCACCAAGTACATTTTTATCAATTTTGAAATTGGCTGTACCATTGGCCAAAATTGCCGATTCTGCTGCTTTTACAACCTGGCGGGTATGTACAAACAAATAAATATTTTCATTGCCCGAACCAGTATTACTTACCAATACGTTGATTTGGCCCGATCCATTATCAGTCAGTTTCATCACATACCCCTGGGTATTAATTATCGGCAAATCTTTTGTAACAGCAGGAGTGTTACCTATTTTTATTACTGCTTTATAAGTATTACCCGAAGCAGGTGTAAATAAAAAGCTACCCATTCCAAATTTCAAAGACTTAAACTTTGCTACCGTATCATTATGCTGATCAATTATTGCTCCTTTTAAATCACTTCCTTTACCTTTTTGATTTACAGCCTTAAATGCTACTCTACTTTCAATGCCACTAACCAGGCTACCTCCCTCCGGAAAGAACTGAATATCATAAGCTAGCTCGGCCGGTTTAATGGAACCCTCCGGAGATTTAAGAGGATTTATCAAGGTCACTATTTTTTCAAAATAAAAATCCGGACTAAAGTTTTTCATCCAGTTAGTATACGCCCTAAATTTATAGTTCCCGTTTGATACGGTTACCGGGATGTATAATGAACCAGCACCAATTCCGTTTTTTAAAGCAACCTTTGTTTGTATAACCGCGTTTTGATTGTTATCCAAAATATCAACATAAACTACTTTACTTAAATTAAGCGGCTTATGATCATTACCGTCAACACAATAAACTTTAAACCACAGTATCTCACCCGGCAAATAAGTAGTTTTGTCTGTATGCACAAATATCTTTTCCTGCAAAGCACTTTGTTTATACTGGTTAAAGCTATTTTGCACATCCTGAATAACCTGAGCTTTAACGCTTAGCCAAAACGTTGACAATGCCGTAATTAACAGCATTACAGTAATTTTATTAAAGTTATTTTTCATAATCAAACTTTTGGTTTAAGGTATTATTGCAATTAACCATGTTCTTTAATCTATTTTATTGGTTTGATATCAGTATCCCATCATTCACTCTATCTCCAAAACGCAGGTTTTTTATTTGATCCTTTTAATGTACAATCAACGCACTCTGCAGTGGCATATTGAATTGTAAATAATGAATCTTTGCTCCCTAATATCGGAGCAGCTACTAATGAATCAGTAGGAATATCGGTGCCAATTGTTATAATATCAGGATAGGGCGTTCTTTGGGTTGCCTTGTATGTTATAGCCGCCCCTCCGCAATAGCTATAGTTAACGCCTACACTTGAGGCATAAAAATCAGACCGGTCAATAAAAATCCTTTTCTGGCTTACCGACCCTGCCGAAATATATCCAAGTACCGGCACATCCGGATTACTGACACAATGAATATTAGTGGCTGCCGTTGATGGCTGAGCGTCAAAGATGCTTCCCAAATTTTCTGTATTCTTCTTTAAATTCTGATAGTAATTATAAGCATCGGCAGATAGCGCATATTGTTTAACCAAAATACTGTAACGCACTTTAAGCTTATCGAGGGTAATGGGAACTACAGTAATTGGATTTTTATAGATTACATCCTCTGTAAGTTTTGCTGTCGAATTTAAAAGGATAGCGCTCGAAGTATCGGAAATATAACACACTTGCGTCTGATCATCGTCTGTAATATGAACAATGCTATTATTTTTAAAAATATAATAACTAGGAACGGGCGAATAGTATAAATAAGTTTCCTGATATTCCCAACGATAGTAACGGGTATTATTTTTAGGATCATGCGTATAAGAATAAATATTCTCAGCACTCCCTGTAAATTCATACTGAACACTATCAATAGGCGGGCTATTTTTGGCCTGAACAAAATCTGAAAGATATTCTTTACCATCAGTAGTTTTTACCCTTAAACGGTATTTATGGGTGGTATCCAAATTTAAAGGCGCAACGGCATATGTTCCCTTTTTGATTTCCTTTAGTGTATAAATAGCATTTTTATCATTTTCTATAGTAATAGTAGCTCCTGTTTCGGGGGTATTGGCAATTGAAGATGCAATTGGTACTGTACGGCTTAATTTAAAAATAGTAGAGTCCTGCCCGGTATTAATCAAACCTTCAATTACCAAATAATTATAATTAGTTGTAGTTACAGGTGGATTATATGGCTTTTTACAACTCATCATTATATAAACTAAAGTGAACAGATATAACCGGTGTTTCATTACTTATTTTTTTTACAAAAATTTGTT
>Ga0194135_10002400_pt1 | contig 11360 bp, 13 predicted proteins | sample LitLau_LLRF_2013_FD_134024 | JGI IMG/M metagenome (GOLD analysis project Ga0194135, IMG submission 134024) | Freshwater sediment microbial communities in response to fracking from North America - Little Laurel Run_MetaG_LLRF_2013 (version 2) | ecosystem: Environmental > Aquatic > Freshwater >... | reverse complement strand
GGAAAGGATGGAGGACAAAAGTTAAAAAGACGTTGAAAGAAGTCATTCAGGGTTTACTAATTACCCCTATGTTTCAACATTAGCCCACCTCTTTTTTACGCCCATGTTTACATGGTTTATTTAGAGTTAACTTTAAAATTTTAAGAACTTCGTCTTGTTGTGTAGAAAGATATTTTTTCACTTTAGCTATGTTACTCACTTTTTTAGGTTTAAAAAAACTTAGAAACAACTTGTGTTTATTAACAGTTTTTCTGTCCGCTCTACTATGAAAGTTAATGAAACATTCTATAAGTGCTTTTATGTTTTCATCAGCTGCATTTAGAATTAATCTAGGATAACTGCGTTTTTTGGACTTCAAAATTGTTGTAAGAAAGTGTCTGTTACCTTGAAGCCGATCCATCCTATTTCCTTAGATGTCGTTTGATGACTGGAACAAAGTTCCCTTTGTGTGTTGATTTTGATGAAAATTAATAGGTAAGATAGAATCCAACAAAGACTGACTGTGTGTTGAATTACCAGTGCAGTCTTTGTCATCATCTACCTATCCTTTCTATTTATCCATCAATTTGTTCTTTTCCATTGTTCTAGATGCAAGCTACACAATATAAATTAAACTTTAACAATCAAATGATACGATAAGGAATCTAAATGATACGATATAAAATATAAATGATACGATGATAAATATAAAGGATACGATAATAAATGTAAATGATACGATGATAAATATAAATGATACGATAATAAATGTAAATGATACGATAATAAATGTAAATGATACGATGATAAATGTAAATGATACGATGTAGAATGTAAATGATACGGCTTCATACATGTTAAATTAATTATGATGGTACATACAGTTTTGAATCCTTAATTGGTAAGATGAAGTTTCTTACACGAAAAGGAAAGTCAACTTCATTTGAGCAGTCTATCAGAAGGAATTGATATTTTACTTTCTCCACGTCCTTCATAGCTTCCCTTATGAAAGTAGGATAGTCAGGCATCAACTGACGATTGAATATATCCAATGACACTTTGCTTCTCTTCATAGGAAAGAGGATATAGTATGTAGCGTTGTCAGAGACAGTCTTAAGATTTTGGTGCGGATATAAATTTTGCCAAGTTACAATTACAGACACGTTACGATGATGAGACCAACCAATAAAGAGTTGAGTTATGTACTCATTGTGTTTAGTAGCCAATTCTAGCATTAAATCATCCAATATTATTAAAGTCTTACTTTTATTATTATCATGTATTTCCGGAAGTTCGTTTGTAAAAACTACACTGTTGTCTTCTTTGCTTAGTTCTTCAAAAACACTCTGGTAATTTGAGTACACATATAACTTTGTCAATGGACGTATTGTACACTATATTTCTTTGTCTGATGATTTCAAGAATTAAATAAGTCTTTCCGCTAAAGCTAGGTGCCACAGTTATTGTTGTTGATGGCCAGCGTAGCGGGTATTTGTGTATGTTGTTCGTCATTACTGTATTCTGTAGTGACCAAACGCGAGACTTTCTTCGGGATTACCTTCAAAAAATCTTCTTGTATCAAGTGAGTTGAAGCTCATATTGTGTAAAAGTTGCTTGTTCTTGAATGTTCCATGACATTCCACTAACTGACTGTAAAAATCGTGAGTGAGATGTTTATGTTCGTCTGTAGGCACACCAGAAGCTCCTACTTTCTGTCGTTTGTAGTATTTGCAGTAATCACAATCTGGTGTGAAATTTTGTTTGCATTTGTCACATCTGATAAGATATGAAAACATCTTTGACTTTATCGATATGAATTCGCTGATGTTAAGAGAAACAACCTTCCACTTCCCTAGCTCGCATAAGTTGGATTCATCGTAAAGTTCGTGGTTTGGTGGAAGAGATGAGAAATCTAAAAAATCCCCTACGCTCTTTAGCTTCGTATATAACGAGTTGCTTTCATCAAAGATTTGCATTTTCAAACTATCCGTTTCTCCAGCACAGAGACGTATTTTATCGTTGAAAAGGTTTCGAAACTTATACCATGCTGAATATACCATGTGGCGACAGTTTTAAAGGATAATAAATGCATTGATCACATTGTGAGGATAGTAAACTGTTCCTCTGTTTAAATATATTAACGTGCACGTTGGACTTAATATTGACCGATCTGCAAAAGACGGCTTTGCTGTATAATACTGAGATTCAGTTCTAGTTGTACTGACGACGACTTTTTTTCGGTTTCCGGTGTTGGAAAGAAACTTACCATAAACAGAATTAAGCATCATCTTGCACATATTCTTTATCAGTAAGTTGTTTTCTCTGTGTGCTTTCTTTCTGACGTCTGTGACTTTCCTAATGAATGTCTTCAAAACTGGCTCAGACTTGAAGCGAAATATTTTATGAATTCGACTTATTTTCATTCCTTTCTTAACGTAAAGCTTGAGAAGTTTGTGGTATATTATGTAATTCTTCTTTTCGTGTAAGTCTAATATCAATTTCTCTTCCGTAAACTGATGATGTTGAACATTAACTAGTCGCTCAAGCTTTGTTTTTTGAAATGAGGAAAGTTCTGCGTAATTTACTTTCCTCCGAACCACACCTGGAGGAAGTGGATTGTGATAATCCATTAAGGCCGTAGGGCAATTCATGTCCACCTCTAGTATAAAGGAGTACGAGCCTTCTTCTTCGACGTTATTAATGTCAAAGTTTCTTATTTCTTCCTCTGATAACCATGAAAACTCTCCTACGCATAAATTCATGTAAGCCCCTGCCGCATATGCTCCGTTGATATCAAGTTCTATTATATGGCTTCTAGGCAATGATGAATCATAATTTCCAATCAATTCATTGTTAGCTGTGACTTTTTGCACGTTGCTAAAAGACAAGCCTGCTTTAATACCACCAATTATCCATTTAAGTAATTTTTCATCTCGAATATTCTCAATTTTTGCCCCAGTGAATGCGAAAGCACACTCAATACCGAATGATGAAATAGTACGACAATGCATTGGTGAAAGGTGAAAGTTGTCCAAAGCCCAAAGGGTGTAATACCGTATAACATCACAAAGCTGGAAAGTCCTGATTCTATTGTATATGCAGGCATAGTCGATAAGATGATTGCATTTTTCTAACTTGTATATTAAAAGGCTGTCTTCATACAATGCTTCATGACAATCCTGGATGAAAATATCCAATGATGGAAACTGTTGGCTAAGGTTCACATTATACGGAAAGGCGATGGGTTTTGTGTAGTTCAGACAAGCACCAGAGTCAACAGAGTTCAAAGCAAACTTGAAAAATTTGTCAGGAGTACGCTTGCTTACTTCGTTTTGCAGACTCAGTAGGACTTTGTCCAAATTTTCATGTAAATGTTCGCTTGAGTCGATAAAGAGGATGTCTTCCTTCCACACGAACGCAGCAATCTTGTTCGATTCCACAGGTTGTATGTCAAACTGCGAAATGAAGTCTTCTTGTGCGTTTCTTAAAATTGTGAAGGCGTCTCTTTCAGAAAATTCGTGTGATATGATAACGAGGGGTTTCTTAATTACAAGAATATTGCAGCTAACACAGATGATGGAATATAGATTCCCTAAAACAAAATAATATATAATAAATCAATCAACTGTACATAAGTTAAAACTGAAATAAAGTGTACTCATGCAAGTAAAAGCATGAGTACAAGAAAAACATAAATTTTTATACCTGTGTAGTGCACGTGGTTAAAAGCCGGCTTCCTGTCAGTGTGGTTAAACTTTTCATGGCATAATGGGCAGTTTTTATTAAGTAACTTCAACTTGTCCATGTCTGGAAAAATTTCAACTGGTTGATAGGTGCTTTTTACTGCTTCTAGTGCGTGATCTGAAAATGCAACTAGTGTTGCAAAAAACTCTTCCATAGGATCGTCTTTAAAATAAGTTTTTTCAAGAGAGATGTTCCATGATGGATCCAATAAGACCATTGAAAATCCCAGAATTTCATCGGCAGCTTTTGGATTGGTGTACTTCCGGGTTGAACAAACTGTGCGCTGAACTTGTAACGGCTGCTTAAGATAGTGCATCATATAAATCAGTTTGAAATTGACATCCATATGCATGGATAATTTTTTAAAGGAGTAGAACTTTTCTGATGGGAGACATATTCTCCTTTCTCTATTCAAAGCCTGGCATATCTGTTCATGCCTTTCGGTGCTGCTAGTGTATGGTATAAAACACAGGCGACAAACATCTATTTGTCTGAATCCTTGCTTACCGTAGAACTTTCCTAAACTAGGAATTAACACATAATGCCCAGTATGGTCGCCTTTACCTGGACGTGTGACTAATAACAAATCTACATGTGTCTTTCTTAACTTATCAGTAATTCTTATAGGGTACAAATATTCTTCAAACATGTACACATTGACAGATATACCAGTATTAATTTCTTCGAACTTCCATATGTCTTCCACGCGGACAGTACTAGTAAAGTCTTTAAAGTTGACAAGTGGTGGACTCCAAGCATTCACAATCTCTTCCCATGTAGTGGGTTTCTCTAGTATTCGTCTGAGTCTTTTTCTCTGTGTTTCATTCATTTCTTTGTATGTTATTAGAGGCTCGATCCACAGTCTGACTTGCTTCATGTATATGCGTGCAACTATACAAAGCATGAAGCAGTTATCCTGTGTTGTTTGAATGTTTATTAATCCTTTTCTGTTAAGAGCAAATGGGGTGAGGATGAACGACATTCCTAATAGTTCATAACCACCGCGATACATTCGTGGGAGGTAACGGGCAGTGTTCAGTTCCATTGCTTTAACTTTCTTTACTCGCCAGCCAGATCCATTAGCCTCGTAAAGACTTAAAGAAGACTTGAGATAATTCAGAGCTTCATTTAGTTTGGGGTGAATGAAGCCTACATGTGTAATCGGAATATATGGAGAAATTAGCCTCCTGTCCAAGAGAAACCCATCGCTGACTCTTTCTAGTACAGTTGAGAGAGTAATTGATGCTTTTAAACCCTTAAATTTATTAATAACATGCGAAAGGATGGAGAACAATCGATCACGAGTTACATTAAATACGACAGTAAAATCAACAAGTAGCTGCTGATATTCAAGTATAAGAAGCATGTCAAAAAAGTCATGAGTGTATTCGACAAGTTTAAATCCTGTGTCACTCATCGCTTCTAGAAAAGCAGCCCTGTCTAATTCTCTGGCTATATTTCCACCACCAGCTTGGACACATGAATGTAACGGTTTGACAGCGAAGTATCTCGCACACCTGCAAGTAAATTTCCTTGTCAGATTATTGTAAGCAGGCAGAAATATGATCCGACTTTCATTAAGTAAGAAATATTTAAAACGATTTGTAAAGGATTTAAACAAAGAATAAATGAGAGAATTAAAGAAAAGTAATCTCACGGACAAGAAGAAATTCTGACCTTAAACATTCATGGAATTTCTCCAGATGCACTAAGTATGCAAAGTAATTGTAGAATTTAGCATCGCAAGAGGCGAATTTACATAGGAAGCGCTTTCTTACTGGACGCTTTCTGTTCTCATGATTGATGGTGGCAGGGAATTCAAAGAGGATTTCTGGTACTATATGAGACATTGCTCACTGCACAACTAAGCTATGCTATCAAACCATTCCTTTATATTTTTCTTCGTGTAATCACACATTATTCTGAATCGTCTGAATCAAACCACTGTTTAATTATCTTGCTTTTCCGTTTGACCTTGGCTCGTCTTATATTGGTCAACTGAAGAGGTCGTATAAAACTCCAGTATCTTGACAAGTAGCACGGCATACACTTGTTTCTGTTTATAAAATATGGCTCTAAAAATGGACAGCAATCTCTACAAACACTTCTTTTTTTACAAAAACTACGCACAAGTATTTCGTGGTGCACGTTGTGAAAGTCTTGGTCTCCAGCGAGCATCATCTTCACGCAAACATGACAACCTGTTGCTTTCCATTAAAATTTCTAGTTCATTTATGCTAAGCTTGTCAGGATCCTCGATAAAACGGGAGACCAAGCTTGACCTTGGGTCTCGCCATACTTCTGGGAACCTAACTTCCAAGTTTCTTATTAATCTACATTCCTTTCTAAACTCTCTTATATCATAGCAGTCATTACAAATATTAAATGCGTGGAATTGCTGATACACTTTCGTGTAATTAGTGTTATGTCTATCAATGGCTTTGCCGCAATTGCACTTAAACCACCAGCCAAACTTAGTTTTGTCCTGATATTTCATCGTTTAAAAACATCACTACATCCCATGATGTTACTGTTCAACAAGTGTTTAATTTCTTCTACAGATAAATTATCGGGATTTCGCATGAATCTCGTGTACAAGGGACAGGGTTTTGCATTAAAGTCTCTGCCGTAAACTCTTTCCATGTCTCTTATTGCATGACTTCGTATTCTAAACACAAATACTTCCTGACAATCGCGACAGCGATAATTATTTGTAAACACTTGGCGACACTTTGCTAAGGAATAGTTCTCTCGACTCATATACTTTCCACATTCACATTTGTATATAAATCTACGAGGTATAGTTTTTAAATTCATGACAGATTATTAAGTTCAACTTTTCCTCTTACCAAGATTTAATCCAGTCTTATTCTTTGAGATCTCATTAGTAGCTCCAGTTGGTAGAATTTCCTGCGGTGACACTGCTCACACAATTTGGAACTGTCATAAATTCGTTTATATTTTGAGTCCAGGCAGCCCACACAAAAGCTTAATTTACACTTATCGCAACTGCCTAACTCGTGTCCTTCAGGAAGTTTCATTTTTATTGTTTTTTTCCACAAAATTAAGATTTTACTCTTCAGCGATGTTACATGGAATTATAACGCCTCCTGGACTTATAATATAGAATCTTCGTCTAAAACATTGTGGACATTGGTTTGTCTCATTCCAAATTGTTCTGTAATTTGGAGGAATACAGCAGACACAAATAGTTTTGTTACACTTCACACATAAGCGTGTGAGCTGCCCTTCTGACATCCCTCAACACACAAATGCTTATTATTACTGTCTATTGAATTCTCTACTTTTCGCTTTAAAGTGGCAGATGACTGAATGTAGTTGAGCGATTTTAACTGCTTCTTGAATTTCTCATATTGAGAACACAAGTTAGGAGCTATAAATCGAGACTCTGGAAGGTCTTCATCAAACACAGCGAAGCTGGAGAAAGATGAGCCACGACTGAGAGAAACGTAGGTTTGGCCGAGGAAGTACTCTCGCTTGTCAAAGTGGATAACATAATGAGATAAGGTCTGAGACTGCACATTGTGTACAGTAGATGCAAAGCCTAGCCGAAGAGGCAGAGTTGTATAGTGGATGGTCTGTCTGAGTTTTGGGTCAAAAAAGGTGTGATAAAGGGGAACAATAGGGATCAGTTTCTCTTCATTTTCACAGCTAGGCCCTTCATAACTATCAAACTTGACAAAAACGACGGATGGAAGAGAATCAATAGGACTATTTCCTTTCTTGTAATAAATAGAATGCACTCTACCCTTAGTCCCGTTAATTAAATTATACGTAAAGTTTAGATTCTTTGTCAGTACAACGGGACAATTATCTGTTAGGTACAAGTTTTCTGTAATTGGAAGAGTGCCTTCTCCCTTTCGTACTTTTGGGGTGACTTTGACAATTGGTTTGCCCAGCTGCATCAATTTCACTAAATTGAATGAATACACAGATGAATTCGTTGGAAAGATATGCAGTGATTCATGGAATCTCAGCCGTTCTTCAGATGACAAATTGTTCATTTGTCTTTTACGTAATAGTTCAATATCCTGCTGAGTCAGCTCTCTATTTCTGACTCTCATACAAAAGTCTTGGAAAGCCGGGTCACCTCCTGCCCGGACATTTTCTTCCAAAGTAAACAATTTGAATTTCTTGAACAGCTGCCTTCCTTCTTCTGTAAAAGGTTTGTCACTCTCCTGATCACTGTACAAGGCAACGGGAAATATGGGAGGCAGCTGGTGGAAGTCTCCGTAGGCCAAGATGTTTACACCCCCGAAATCCAAGTTATTATTCTTTGCTAGTTGAAGGCGTTTGTTAATTAGGTTTATGAACTCACTGTTTAAGAAACCAATTTCATCGATAAGTAAGAACTCCAGATTCCTGCACTTTTCTCTGAACTTTTGACTAATTGGAAGAGATGGTAATGCTTCAGGACCTCCTGATGCAGCATACTGGAGATTGAGAAAGCTGTGAATGGTCGTTCCTTGGCAATGACGAGCACTTACAGCCGTATATGACACAACCGAGTAATTTATATTTCTTTCATCTAGTAAAGACGCTGTTTTTCGGAGCAAAATGCTCTTTCCACTGCCTCCAGGAGCAATACAGCCATATAATAGCTGCTCCGTTTTATATCTGCCTGAAGTCAAGAATGAATTTATAAAATTTACATTCCTTTCTTGAGATGGTGTGAACTTTCCAATTTGTCTTTGAAAACAGAATGGCACTTTTGTCTTCTCTTTATTTGGTAATTCCTTAATAAACTTATTATAATATGTCAACCCCTTCGTATGCTCTTTCTGTCGCTGAAGAACAGGATAATTCCCTTTTTTAGCAATAATTTCAATTTTCTGTACGCATTCCATGACGGCTAATTCAAGAATGAAGATAAGCATAGGTAAGAGACGAAGAAACTCTCATTCGTTACATTCCATACTCAATCTGACGCACACTTTATTTCAAGTCAATACAAGACAAATATTTGTATATGTTTGTAGCTCAAGGAAAGATTTAATTAAGGTGAAAGAATAATCATTTTTCCCCTTAAATCACTTTTTTAATTAAGGATAGTCATTTTTGTCTATTTACAGACAGGCACAAACAAATAGACGGTTGTTGGAATGACTAGTCCCTAGTAACAAGCGTGGGCGTTTCTAGGCCCCACAAAAGGTACAAAAGCCAAATCTCCCCTGAGTTATCTCACATTCCACATCAGAGTTTCATACATTCACCTTCCTATCTCATCCACTTAATCCAAACAATGAACAGCAACGGAATACTAACTCTGGCAGAGCTAGACAAGCAGATGAAAGAGCTTGTCGCTCTTTTCCAGAAACAGGCAGCCCTTAATTACAAAGAGAAGGCATTCTACGACGATGCAGTGGTCATGAAGCGTCTGAGGGTGAGTTTAAAGCTTATTTCTGAAACAGTTATTATTAAAATTGATCGTGAAACTGATGATTAATCCTAAGTCAATATTTTATTTACAGGCAAAGCTTCATAACGATGACAAAAAAGGTTGGATGCTTTGTCTGATGTTGCCCAACGACTACAAAGAAAAGTCCGGAGAGATGAAGTCATTTCCACCAAGTGTAATTTGCATTGCGGCCAGTGATTTGAAGGAGCTTCTAGCTGTACTTCAGGGACTTTTGCTGGAGATTCTGACCAACGGACAAGATCAGATTCTTCCTCGAATTGCCAACCACGTTCATGGGGGTGAGACAAACTCAAAGAAAGAGGAGTTCTGGAGCCCAGGAATTATCTCCTCCTTAGGCTCCGGCAGCATTATGCTCCGTCCATGGAGGGCAGGCAGCACGAACTTCGTGAAGCTCCTTTCTCCTCGTCCACCTTCTCCTGAGTACGAGTGGTTGGGTGTACAAATGACTCTGTACTTGGAAGAGGCAATGTCACTCTGCTCACACTTGCAGGAGTTCATGAAAGAGTTGCTGATGAATGGAGTTTCAGTTTAGAGAGAAAAGTTTTATTGCCTTGCCATAGTACATCATACAATGTTAAAATATTCTATATTACTAAATGTATCGTGCATGCAGAACTATTCTTAACTGTAAAAGCCTTGGCATTTCTACTCTAAACGATTCCATTTGATACTCTTTTTGTAGTAATTTAGACACTCTTATCGTAGTAATACATAATACAAATAAAAATAAACTATAAGTCAATTGTAAAATCTTGAAAAACTTGAACTTGGCAATGGTAAATAAATTGAATTAAAATGAAGTAAATGCTTATTGAATGGCTTTGGCTCGGCAGTTATTCTTTCTCCATTTGAGAACTCTGCATTCCTCTTTCTTGCCGTTCATGGGGTTAACAATCATCATCACCGTCAAGTCCTTGCTTAGGGGAAACTCCTTCCTGTTCTTTCCAATTAACTCAGCAGTGCGACAGAGTGATCTTGTAAGGTTCTCGTTAAGATCTCCTTTGTATTCAGAGCAGTTATAGGGTGATGCGAGATTTCCAAAATTCATTAGTTTCTCTTCTGGTCCTCTTCCTTTATTTAATGAAACAAATTTAATTAAATGTACGAATAAACAAAGCGGATTCACATGCATTTATGTAAGAGATGTGAAGTAATAATACCCTTAGATTCAGCAGGAATTGGGGATGGTAATACAGTTGACAAGTTCTTGGGTGAGGTAGTTTGAGTCGTTGGAGGGGGAGGCTTTCTAAGTGAAGTCCCTCGTATTGATGGAATATGCGTCTTCTTCTCAGCAATGTTAGCCTTGGGGACGAAAGATTCTGTGTCCGGTCCAGTGATTACTTTCTCAGCTAAAAATAAAATAATAGTTGGGTAAATTTTGGTATTGCCTTTCATTCAATCTACAACTACTAAGAGAGATAGAAAAAGCACAGATCGTCATGGCAGAAGGAGATTCATTCTGGACTAAAGAAGATTTTTACTTGGATGCAGATAAATCTTCAACAATCTGGGTAAGTTGAGAAACTTCTCATTGAATTTCAATAATAGCAAATTTCTATCTGTAATTTATATCTACGTACATGGTTGTATATACTATTCCTAGATGAAACTCCACTTTGACAACTTTTTGAGGAAATGGTACGTATATGTGCACCATCAGATACCAGGAAGCCAATCGTTCCTTCCTCGATGCATGCGACTGTCGATGACTGACACACGCGAGACAATACAGTTTCTACAAGTAATGATACGCCAAATAAAAGGTGTTCACTATGGTCCCCCAGGTGTACTACCTTCGCAGCTTGAAAACCCAAAGGCGAAATTCACGGACTTTCATGACCCAGAGTTTTATGATCCTGAGATCACAGACAAAACAACCTCTGGATTACTAGAAATGAGACCTTTTTTAACCTCGAACGGTGATATTCAGATTCGTCTAATGGTGCGAGGTCAACCTAGAAATGTCATTCCAGGGAAACCTTGCCTCGGTCTAACATTCCCTTTAACTTATGAAAGAGCTATGTGGTTTTGTAAAAATCTTAAGAAGTTTCTTGACCAGGTGATGGAGCAAGAATATGAAAAGATGGTTTCAATTTTGTAAATATTACTGTAAATATTACTTGTCAGAATAAAAACTTGTTTCGTACTACTCACCTCTTGGTAGTCGCTTTTCCTTAAAGAATCTGCCACAATCACT
>Ga0194135_10002399_pt1 | contig 11360 bp, 14 predicted proteins | sample LitLau_LLRF_2013_FD_134024 | JGI IMG/M metagenome (GOLD analysis project Ga0194135, IMG submission 134024) | Freshwater sediment microbial communities in response to fracking from North America - Little Laurel Run_MetaG_LLRF_2013 (version 2) | ecosystem: Environmental > Aquatic > Freshwater >... | reverse complement strand
TCCTCCAATTTCACTTTACTTGTCCCGGTCGCCATTTCCTTTGTACAAGCCAATCGGTTGCGCCTGCGTACCCGTCGCATATGAATTTGGTTATTCGTCAAATAGCTCAGCTTGCTACAACCTCCACCGCTGCTTGGCGGGTTCACGGTGGTGGTCTTCACCTTTTCTTCTTCTTCTTCCTCTGGACACTTTTCATCTTCTCCAGCCTCCATGTTCGAATAACTCTGCAGGCAGTGTTCGACAAAATTTGGAGTCAGGAAAGGCGTCCAGCAGACCTTCCAGCTTCCGGGGCCCGCAGCCGAGGGGCAATATTTTTCCAACAACATTTTTGTGTCCCCTTGCACACTAAACAATAATTCTCTTCGTTTGGTTCCCAGAGGAACCTGGAAGAATCAGACTAGCATTTAGATTTGCAAATTTTGTTCTCAATTCTTCGGGATAACAATAAATTTGCCCCAAGAAAATTTTAGTGTGTGGTCTAGCAGGAAAAACGGCTGTGCAATTTTCGATTGTGCGAAAGTTTCATTAGCAGTCGTGCAAGGAAGTACCCCAGGATTGTAGGAAATAAAAAAATTCATAATTTATTTAGCAAAATAGTCAGACCCCTTTTCAGGGGTTTTATAATATTAATATTGATCTTAACTAAGCAATTGAGATTATAGAAAGAACAGTTCGTCCATTTTGTATGTAATAATAAGGAAGTCCCGGTAGTTTAACTTGAATCTTTTAAAACTTGGCCTGTTTTTCTCATTCTCAAGGTCCACGTCTTTAGTTGCCAGTCTCCAGCTGTAGTTCTTCAACAAAACAATGACTCCACCCTATTGGCTGTTGGGCACTCACGAGGTAGTCTGAGCATCTATGACCTCAAGGACAAGTCGGAAGAGGCCTCACCCGACCCAAACGTCACCTTTGAAGGACATACGAGTAATTATCGTTTAATACTTGTACACTGAGTGCATTATGGTCCGTTTGAGGAAAATATGGGCCGGGAAAGCATAATATTGAGGCCACCCCATGCATTTAGATAGTGAGGCCTGGTTTCCCAGCCCATATTTTCCTCAAAAACTCTATAGTTTATAAATAAATAAAACTTCTTCGTTTGGTTAATAGGTGAAGTCTTAACAATCGACTGGGATACTTCCGGAACCGTTTTGGCATCCGGTGGGAAGGATACTCGGATTATCTTGTGGGACTGCGTCTCTGAGACTGGGATAGTAAAGTTGAAGGGGCACAAGGGACCTGTTACACGCATCCGGTTTTGGAAAGAGTCCAAGTACTTAGTATCTTCATCTACTGACACAACAATTAGAATTTGGGATCTCGTGACAAATACTTGCGTCCACACACTTCCAGCAAACACGCAGGTACACACTTACGGCTTTTGTGGAAAGTATTCGTTGGTAAGTGGTCGATTGCTCAAATAATTTCTTCATTTATAAGATATGGGATTTCTGTGTATGGGGCGACTACTTTTTTGTTGGAGAGACGAGTATCCGAGTCTTTAAAATATCCGACGATGAGGATGATGAGCTTAAGAATGAAGAATTTGGAGTCCTCAGCCGAGTTTCCAATGATCGTGTGCGGATGTTGCAAATTGTGAATGAAAAGTACCTCCTTGCCGCCGGAGCTCGTTCACAGGAAATTGATGTCTTTCATCTGAATCCCCCCGAAGAGGCAGAAACGAAACGGATGAAGAGGATTCGCAAATACCCGGAAAGCGATAAGAAACTCGTGTGTCGGGATTTACTCCGACAAGGGGACGCGACTCGGGTATCCGAAGGAAAGCTAAGGTCATTGGATGCTTACGAGGAAGCAGATGGAAGTGTGAAGGTAAATTGTTTGACTTTCCATCAGTCGATCAGGAAACCCTTCGCCTCCACTCGATTTGTTCTAACCGATGAGGTCAATTAATGAACATTTTTTTACTTTCAAATAGATTCTTACTTGCCTCCCATCGAACCAACTTGAGGTGATTTCCTGTTCTCCCAAAGTTCCGCTCTCAAAGGAGGAAAAGGAACAGTTGAGGAACAAGAAAAAGTTTGACGTTTACGGGTTTGACGGCCACAGGAAGATAGTTAGGGGTTTGGCATTCTCATCGGACAAGACTGGAATATTGGCAGCATCAGGGGATGCCTTCAAATTGTGGCATAGGTAAACCTAATGCTGGCATTGGCAATCATCACTAGACCAAAACGCGATTAATATTTTATTCCCATCGGATTTCTTTGTATAGGTCCTCCTTGTCGTGCGTGCTTACGGTCCATCATGACTTCCCTGTCGTATGTTGCCAGTTTTGCCCCGGGGATCGTCACTTTATTGCTGGAACGACATGTGGGAAATTAATTCTAGGGGACGTTGCCTCTGGCACAATCTTGCAGACTGATCAGTGCGGAGAGGAAACGTAATTTATACAAACCAAACCAAACCGAATTAACTTGCTGTAGAGAATTAAAAACTCGAAATTATATTTCAGTGTGTGGGGACTCCAGGTGTATCCAAACAATCTTGGCTTTGTGGCATCAAATGGCCAGTTTCTCAAATTCTATGATTTTTCCATGTCGGATGGGATCCTACGTTTCGATTTCCAACGACAACTTTCTGTCAACGAGAGCGTCCTTAGCGTCAAAGTGAGTCCAAACATGAGGGTTGTTGCTGTTGGGCTTCTGGACACGACTATAAAGGTAGGAATTGTTAATGGGCTCATGAAATGTTGTAATAATCGGGATTGATTCTGATTGGTGATTTGATAATCAATTTTGTTTTGTTACCCAACAGGTTTATTACTTCGATACTCTGAAGTTCCATTTGTCACTTTATGGACACAAGTTGCCCGTTGTCTCAATTGACATCTCCTCGGACAGCCACCTTCTTGCCTCCTGTTCAGGTGACAAGAGTGTCAAGATCTGGGGACTTGACTTTGGTGACTGTCATTCTTCCATGCTCCACACGGATGGGTTAGTTGGAGTTTCTTTTGTGGAGAATACGCATCATCTCGTCTCGGTGGCCAAGGACAGCATCAACTTCTATGATGGGGACGCTCACCAAAGGATCCAAACCCTCAAGGTATGAACTTATCCTTTTATTCTATGTGCTGATTCTCATGATTTTGCCTACAAAGTTCGGAATTTCTGATCCACAGGCACACAGTGAAGGGGGTTCTACGTGCATGGCAGTAGGAGGATTATTTGTTGTCACGAGTGGGAGGGATCAATCACTCCGCTTATTCAACAGGACTGAAGAAGTAATCAACTTCCTTCTAAACTAAAAAGTTTCCTATCCATTTAAGAAAACCATTTCCTTTGATTTCCTTTGAAACAGATTTTAGTTTTGGATGATGAACGTGAGAGAGAGCGAGAAGAAGATTTGGAAAAGGAAGCAACGACGGAGAACCCAAACCTTCCCAGTCTCCAGACGGGGGAATCAGAGAAATCGGTGGGTCTTTCGTTCTTTCTACCGTCATCCGCTTTAATGCTTTTTGTTTAATTTACGTTTTAGTTTTACTATTAAATTGTCCATTTTATTATTTTCTCCAGGCGGACAAGTTGATTGAAGCCTTGGACGTGTTCAAAGACAAAGCGGCCGACTTCCATCCACTCCTCCAAGCCTATGGTGCCAGGACTCACAAGGAATTTATGATGAAAGTATTGAGTGTAATCAAGGCTGCAGAGTTGGAGCAGAGCATTATGCTCCTTCCAGTATCCTACGTACATCAAATGATTCCTGCATTGGAAGAAGTCTTGGAGAATTTCCCTCTAGCTACTGAACTCGCAATACGATGCCTCACTGGACTCATGCAGTTCCATTTCTCATCCCTTCGACTAGCAGACCGGAGTCGGATGGTTCACTTAGCAAAGATGGCAGCGAAGAGAACGACGGAGTTGAAGGATATACTTGGATTCAATATTGCTGGACTCAAGTATCTGCAGGAGTCTCAAGTTGTGGGTGAACTGGCAGAAGAATTTCAAGAAATACTTGGAGAAAAGAAGCGGAGGAGACGGAAACGGGAGAAGGCAGTAAAGAAAGCGCTCCTCACCGTTTCTCAATAAATTATTATGTTCAAAACAGTTACAATTTATTCTGTCATAAGTAACGTGAGCTACATGAGTTAATGAATGTAAACTCCAACAGGAGAACGACAAAGGTCAGATGTCAACGTTTTTCTATCCTTTTACCGCTACGCCTCGCTGAATCCTTGCTCGAGAAATGACATTTACAAATGCAAGGGCCGCTTTTTGAAAACGTCCTGCCTCCTGTTGTTGTCGTCTCCGTCTCTTTTTCTCAGCGCGAGTTTAGAACCGGGCCGCAAAAAAAAACAGACTGGACTGGACTTGGACAGTTTTAGAGGATTGATTTAAAGTCGACGTCCAGGTCATTCAAATCTATGACCTCGAACCAGGGAGAGTGACCAGGCTGACTAACGAACCGTCTCACTTGTTAGCACCTGCGGCAGTTGGTGTCTAAAAGGACAGAGAGAGGCTGACATTGGTAAATTCCGTCATCGTCACTATCGCTATTCTATTTTGCATGTTTCAATTCATTCGTTTAGAATTAACCGCTGATTTATTTCATGTTTTGTCTGATTTTAGCTGCTCCATTGAGTCCGAGCTTAGGACAGAAATAGGCTAGTCATTTAGGTAAATTTTGTTACTTCAAACGAATCGAGTTGATTACCACCATTGGTATTGACTTTGTGCATTGGTGCATAAAAGCTAATCTTGTGAATGCGCTCCAGGGTCCAGTGAGTGAGCCGAGTGACAGCTAACCACGACTTCGGTAAATTCCGTCATTACAACTCTATTTATGACATGAGTAGATTTGATCATTCTCTCTGATTTCAGCTATGGAGAAGTTATTGGGAATTGCGTATACTGATTCTGAATCAGCGGCATCAGATGAGGATGCCGAGGAAATCAAAGGAGAGTGTTCTGCACCTTCGAATTTGGCAAGGCCGGGTGTTCCATCCTTCAGTAATACTTTAATGGACGGTCCGGCGGCTAATCATATGTAAAGAAATACATCTTTAAGCGTAGAAACTATGGAATAATAATAATAATACAGAGTGTGTACTACACCATGTTGTACAACAACAAACGGTTTCATCTTTTCTGTTTGTTAGTATGGACTCTGAGGAGGACACTAGTTCATCATCAGATGAAGCGAATGAGGGGTATGTCATTTCTAATTCCAAGGAAGCATTAAGTATTTCTCCTTATTCCACAGTTTGACGGAATCCGAACCCGGTGCATTTGCATTGAGTAATCCGTTCTCGTCAGGCTCAATCGTGAGGGAGATGGAATCTGTATTTGCGATACCAATCAGGGAATCTGGTCATCAGGAATCTTCTCTCCTGGAGCGTCATGTTAAGGTAACCCTCTCGAACTAATGCTTCAGATTACTCTTTAACGAGAACTGTCGGGTGGCTTGTTAAATAAACACAAATGAACACACATACACCAAATTAAGCAGAACTTCCAGTGTAGTTCTAATTTAATTTTTTGCAGATGACCCCTCGCCACAGGTCTCAGGCAGTTATTAATGGGAAAAAAATTTGTTGGAATTACCGGAAAGGAAAATGTCGTTTTGGAAGTAAATGTACATTTGCTCACGACTCGGATATTGTACAGAAGGGAGGAGAATCTGGGAATCATTCCAGTCTAAGTAACCAGGGTGCATCAAACTCCGACCTACCAGCACCACCAAAGCGATTCAAGAAATGATCTCTCGTACATTCGATCGCGGTGGCTGTTAGGACTTATGGATCAAATTCTTAAGGCCGCTCGCTCGCTCGTCTATAAAATACAGTCGATGGACTCTTGTATGCTAACCCAACTCAAAAGAACACCCCTCCGTTTGGACGAGTTTCCGTGAATCAACTGCATTTTGTAGAAGAGCAACTTGGCGTTTTGAATTGAATTCAGTCGTTCGTTTTATTAATTTAGCAAATCCTGGTTGCAGTCAATCTACAAATATAATTAAGTCATCTATTTTAAATACTTGTTCAAACTATAGCTGCGACATCGATTAAATTATTAACAAATGATGCTTACAATTTAGCCTAAGGTATACCTTATCGTAAGTAAACAAAGAGAGATAGAAAAATTATGCTTGGTTTGATCATCGAATATTATCGAAACTTAGGCATTTCCAGGATGTCATAAATTCCTCTCTGTTTCCGATGGCTAAGAATGACTGTGAATTGGAATGTGAGAGAAGTACTAAATTAACCAATGAATAGGCCCCGCACCCCCGTCGTAATCTGAATTTCGTAGTAAGGACATTTCGAATGCTTCCGTTCCAGCCAGAACTGAGGCTCCGATGAAAGAAGAATGATAACGGTATGGTGATACCTGAATCTGAAAAATTAAATAATTAAACGTTTCAGTTCTTAAATAAATCATAGTTGTAATTAGTATCTCCTGAAAATGTATATTACATTCGGTTTCAAATGTGGAGGACACAACTTTGTCAACTCAATGCCCAGTCGTTCAGGGAAACCAGGAATCTGCGTACATCCACCAACAAGAAAAATATTCTTGGACATTTCCTTCCGGATGTCCACGTCACAAGCCTAAAATGAGAATGAGAAGTTCAGAGTTTAAATTGAATTACTTACGCTTCCTATACTCTCTGGCTCTACTTACCATGAGGGATTTATAAAGAATCTTTTGTAGGCTCTCACAGTCAAGTCCGTAGAGACCAGGATCAAAGAATCCCTCGGCAACCCCTCGCAGAACTTCCTGATTAACGCCGATGAGATTAGAAAATGGCAGAATATCCCTCAAGTCCATTTCTATCACAATCTCCTGAGAGTCTTGTGACAATTTCCGGAGCCCAGCACCATTTCCATTTGCAACACATACAAAGTTTTCAGAAATAAATCGAAGAACTAAATTCTCGACAGGGGTGGATAGGTAGAGCCCATTCTCCTAAAGCGTAACAAAATAATTGTAGAGTCAATCAATCTCTTTGCGGGTTATTAGGCAATGATGGGGGTGGATTATGTACTTGGCAAATCCAGCCACTATCATAAGTGTTAAAGTGGTCTAAAAGTACCTGCGGTCCTAACCCCTGACGAAGGGAATGCTTCAATACGTGACCTCCGAACGGTGCTCGGCCCCAGGCATGACCTAAAACGAAACCTTGACTAACAGGAATAATGTCACACCGTTCTCCAATATCCACCACAATCCCATTCTCTGCCGAATGGGCCCAGAATGAGATCACGCTCTGATGACACATTAGAACACTCCGCATCTCGAACGTGTGGAATAGAAGCTCCAAAATACTTTGGCGACATTTCTTGTCAATCCTTCTTGGCAGCGTGAGTATGAGTCGATAGTTATTTGGCGTAATTTTCAAATCAGTAAATATTTTCTGCATAAACCCTTTCAAAGCATTCAAGTCCACATTGTTCTGAAATCAAAATTCAAAATTCATATTCAACTGCCCATGTGAAAAGATTAGTGGGCAAGGGCTGCTGCTTGTGATGCAGTGTCTATTAATTTACCTGGCACATCTTCGAGCTCGACTCAAAAGGAAAACGTATTTTGGCCTTCTTTCGGTTTCCCGTCAAGTAAACATCGTTTCCATAGATGATCCGCCCAGTTTCTTCATTTTCCGACATGACCGAACTAAAAAACAAGGCGGGGAGCATCGCTGCAAGTAAAATAAACCCTAAGTATTTGTACCAAGAAAAAAACATACAAAATCACAAATAGGAAATTCCTAAAAAAATTGTCTTACGTTGATGTGATAGAATTCCTGCTCGTACGTGTGCCGCCCCGAAATCCACCACCAAGATATCACGAAATGAACTGATACTTTTGGGTAGAGTTGGAATGGCAAATGTTTTTGGAATAACTGTCTGCTGTTCAAGCGTCTCAATCCAACAACTTGCCTCACCAAGAGATGCACATTGAAAGACGTGGTAATGACCTTTCTGAAAATGTCAACATCATGCACAATCAGGTCAGGGGTCGATAGTGTTGAATAGTGAAATAAAATAAATCCTTACCCCGTCGTCAACCCCTAAAAGGCGGTTCACCAGTGCCTTCCCTTTCTCAGGTCCCACGAATTCCGTTGGATCCAAAAAGTCTACTTTCCCTCCTATAAGGTTAATGCACTGGAACACATCTTTGCAGTCATCTTTCTGCAAAGGTCAAAAACGTTGCGTTGTTGATGGATAAGAACGCTTCGATACGAATTAATTATATAGAGAAGGAATTAATAAGTTCAACCTCGTAGCAAATGAGTTTCCCAGTGGTCGCAATACAAAACTTTCTCTTCCACGCATTCCAAAATGTTCCTTTTCTCCTGTTTCCGCTCAGAATCTGCATGTGCCCCTCCATTCCGTCAACTGGGGGTGTCCCACAGGCGCCACGCTTGGGCTCAGGAATGGTAAATATCCGTTTCAGCAGGATTTCCTACAGGAACAGGAAGAGAATAAAATTATTTTAATTGAGAATGGAATACTTTCCAGTGAGTGATTGTGATTGGTAGGTGGTCTTACGGGATCCCAGTCCAATGGGACTCGGATGTGTTTAATAACAATCTCGTCAGGAATGGATTTGTGATCAACCCGGTCTTCGTCGTCAGTAGGAGATACGGAGCTGCCGGATTGGACCCAGGAAGCTGTGTATTCCGGGAGTAGGCCAAACTGAGACAAGGAATCATTGTTGAATTTTGAGTGTGATGGCCCGGACTGGTGTTCCGGAATGGCGGGATCATCTGAGCCAAAGTCCGTGGATCGATCCAAACCCTCATCACTGTCTGACTCCATTTGACTCTCAGTCTCTTCCAGAATGACTTGTAACCCTGGGAAGAATTTATGGAGTTGTTTCAGTTTTCAAATTTAAAAGAAAAAGAGAATAAAATATTCTGTAATGACTGCATTTACCGTAGTCAACGTAGGGAGCGTCCTCTAGGAAATCATGGTCGTTGAACAGTTGATCATTTTCAGGAATGCTTAGCTCATTCTCAGGCTCAAGGAAGGCGTTGTTGTAGACGGGAGACGCTGTGTCGCTCCTTTCTCGATCTACCAAGTCAATTCGATTTTTCGGGGTTTGGGCCGAAATTAGTCTTGCAGCCTCAGGGATTAAACCCTCTGTTGAACAAAGAAATTTTATTCAAAATCAAATAAAAAGATAAACAGTACTTCAGGAAAAGCAAGACTTTAGTTGACAAAAAGCAAATGAGATCCATTCCATGCCACACAAACTCACCAACACATAAGGATGCATTTGATTTGGATGCAGAATTGTAATCCCTGGATTTCGGCACTTGATAAATAATGTTCTATAAGTAGAGAGATTTTTAAAAAAATCAAAATAAAACGTGAGAGAAATTTCATTGACTAAAATACAAAACGCCCATACAAGGGTTCCACGCAAAGCAATAAATTAAAGATTCACTTTACAATTGACAGTAATAACTAAGGAACCACCTGTTTTAATTTTAGTATTCCTGCCACATGTTTCAAGGGTTAACAAACGTTGACATGCGAAATAGGATACGGATCATGGATCATGTTTCATAGAAAGAACACGCAGTGGAAGGTAGATTTTGAGAGGAACGTGAGAAAGAATCGGTGCAAAGATGGAATTCATGCAGAAAGAAATAAGATTGTAATTAACACTATTCCCTAATAATAACCCAAAGACTAAGCAAGCCTTAATTGCTCGAGAGAAGACAAGTGGAGTGGAACGAATGATTTAGGTGATCCTTTCCGCAACAAGTCAATTTACTAACTTACCAAAGAACATTGAAAATACACAAAAAAAACTGTACTGGGAGACTGGGAGTGAGAATGAGATATAAAGTGTTTGTTGTTGGTAAAAGTGCTTCTGCGGTCAACAGAGACGAGGAGACGCTAAACGGTTGTGTTAAATGAATTAGTTTCTATTTATTTTTTCAGATGCTCCAGCCTTCACCTCATTTAGTATCAGCTAGACCTAATAATGACAAATAAGCTTCCATTCTTACTTCTGATGACGCTGGGGAGGTGGTAGAGGAGGAGGGCGTCGGTGACTGGTCGTCGTTGTCGTGACAAAAGTTGGTGATATCCTCAGGAAGGAGATCCTCGACTTGGTGGAGTTTCCCTTTGTCAAGTTCAAGGTTTCCGTAAATGTTGGTGAAGGAATTGGACGCATTGTTGGAGGACATTAATGGCGGAACCCCAATGCCACTTCCCAACTGCAGGATTTTCTTGGGCAGAATTTGTGAACTCATTTCTTGAATCCAATCCCAATCTTGTACGCCACCAAGGTTCACCTGGGAAAAAAACACCAACGTGGACGTCATGTATTAAATAAAAAATAAAAAAAATGCAATGTGGAATTAAGAAACTCCACAATACAATATCTCCACATAATTTTGTTTGACCTCAAATCCTATAATTTAATTCCCAAGAGAAAAGGTGGGAGTCAGTAAGTAGTAATAAGTTACTCATACTGAATGAGACAGAAACCATAATAGAATAGATAAGAAAAGGAAAGTTCCTTCCTGTGTGACAATCAAATCAGGCCAATAAGATTATGATCCTGTCAAAAGTGAACGTGGGGGACGAGGGAACTACGCCGTTCAAACTCCATCCAGACTGAATAAGATGGATGGGCAATGGGCGTCAGTGGTCCCAGTACTCACTCCCACTTGGACAGAGTGCCCATTGTCCATTCAAATCCGAAAACGAATCTCGTCCATCCCTCACACGCGTCGTCCGCCCGTACGCTTGAGTATATAATTAATCTGACAAATCTAAACAGACCTCAGAAATGTCCTACACTTGACCCCCACCCACACAGTAGTGATAGAAGAACGACAGGATACGAATGAGTTTTCAGGCAGAAAAGGGTAACTCTTTTAAAACAGAATGAAGTGAGTCGTGCCGAGATGAGCTCAAAAAATCAATGTCCTCTGCTTCAATTTAGTCAATATAATGCCTATGAAGAATAGGGGGTTTTAGACTGCACGGATTGAATTTTAGAAAATCGGAAAATAATTCAATGAGCCATTCAAAGGATTCCATAACTCCGAGGTTAGATAAATCAAAATCTTTTGCTTTCTTTTTAAGTTAGGCTGGATACCCAGATGAAAAGAAGGAAATCAATAAAAACCACGAAACTGGGGATAAGAAGAGGATCAACCTTCGGAGAAACCCCGCAGCACTTCTTCAATCTCACAACAACATAGCTCAATCCTCCGGACTCAACCAATCAAATCTCTGATCAATTTCCTTTTGAATAGACTTTCCTCGCATGTTCTGAAGTTGATAAACAAATCAGTGTCTATATGTTTAATTTGTTACGTTATTTGAACATACCGTCCTTCAAACGGTCGTTGCTGATAACCGTTCACCTCCAGAG
>Ga0194135_10002398_pt1 | contig 11360 bp, 14 predicted proteins | sample LitLau_LLRF_2013_FD_134024 | JGI IMG/M metagenome (GOLD analysis project Ga0194135, IMG submission 134024) | Freshwater sediment microbial communities in response to fracking from North America - Little Laurel Run_MetaG_LLRF_2013 (version 2) | ecosystem: Environmental > Aquatic > Freshwater >... | reverse complement strand
TAAAACAAACTATTTGACTCATGAAATCCTTCCGACCACAAACGCGTCCCATGTAATTCTGCAGTTCCATTTCGTTAGGTCCAGTTATTTTAAGAGGATCTCTCTGGCCCTCTACACCCAAAGCATAGACTATGAAAGAGTTGTATCTCTTACTATCCATCTCCCTAATGTCCACTCCTAGTTGAGCTAGTTGCATAATCCAGTACGATCATTTTGAGCAATACATCCTTTGAGGCGTTCGATCAAATTTATGATAAGATCATGATTATTTAACTCAAGTATTTTGTGTCATTATTCTATAAATATAGTGTAGATGAGCTCAAAATTAAATACGAACTGGAAGAATCACGAACGACTAACAATGCCAATGATTATTTATTGATAATTTTACCATTATGTAAGAGACAAAGCACATAATATAATATTTCAATTTTTGTAGCATTTATATAGATTTAACCTTTATAACGTATATCACAGGTGATTTAACGGGACAAGCATTGTTCCCTTAATTTTTAATCTATTGCTGACCGCTGACAATCCCTTTTAACTGTAAGTTAGGCTATGTTCTACGTTCTAAACCGTACAAAACTTTGGTAGTGGTAATAAAGTAATAATTTCATTAATTGGTTGAATCGGATTACAAGACTGCAGTTGTATAAAAATAAACGTCGTTTAGATTGCTGGGTTTATTTTCTTGAGATAGTCCAGATAGTGTGATTAATCCATTTCCATAATCAAAGCCTTCTTGCTTGGACTCTTCTCTGCATTTGATCCTATAGGATTATTATTCGCCTCGACTTCCATAGCCGTCAACTGTTTGGCTAAAGTTGAAGTAGGGCTTGTGACAAATTCTTCAATGTCACTGTCATCGTTGGTAGCTTCGTTTGGAACAAGAGCGACACTAACTTCAACATGCTGCTGGTTGTCGTCCTGGAGGGGCGCCTCTACAGAGACCGAAGCTGGGTCAGTCTTGGCTTTTTCAAGGAGAGCTTCATTTGATTTCTTTAACTGAGGGAGAAACTCCTTCACGCGTCCCAACACAGCTGAAGGACCTAATTTCTTAATCGGTTTTGGAGCTCTCTTATTCACCTTACTTTCTCCTGCTGGCGGTGATGATGGTACTACTGCAGCAGTTGGATCTGAATTTGATGAAGTTGATGATCCTGCAGTAAAAGATTTAGAGGTTGAAGACTTTGAAGAAGATCCGCTAGAATGGCTGGCGACAGATCCTTGAGCACCCATCGCTCCCTTTCCCAACAAAGTTTCGACAAGGACACATTTTCTAGCGACGAGAAGTTCCTTTGAGGGCAGCTCCAATTTTCCTCCGTGCGTTTTCTTATTCTCCCCTCCGTCCGCCATCTCCAACTCTGCAGATTTCTGCAAAAATCAAGGCTACAATATAAATTTAATCCTTGCAATTTTGCCAATTTTGTGCACACGACCAACTTTCCAAGTCCAAAATGTCCTAATACTTCGGAAGGCTACATCGAGTTCCTTACCTCCAACTAAATTCAGTGAATCCAATGTACAAATTACTCCAAATGGAGACAAGCTTTTAAATAATAATTGATTGGGAATTTTGGGAAGACTGTCAACATCAAACACCAATACACGCACGTGTATTTGGTTTTGATAGAATATTTCCCTCTCGAGATTCGTCTCAAACTTCCCTTCCTGCACTTCGTTAACTATACTTACATTGAAAAGGCTTCAAAATGAAGTGATTTTAAAATATTTTTCGTTATCGATTGGATTTTTTTATTGTTCTTGCAATTATTGAAAATAGTAAATTGAAGTTTACAATTATTATTAAAATTATTTTAGTGTTTTATTCTGCGTCACTAGCGTTTGCTTGCTGATCTGCAGATTGTTGAGGTGGACTTTGAACGTGGGCATTTACAGAAGACAGTCCTCGTTTTTGGGACACATTTATTTTGTCTCCCAAGCTTAAAGCCATACCCTGAAAGACATGAGAGCATTTTAAATACCGAACTTAATTCATAGAAACAAATAACTACAAGTTCTTTCATCTTTTTACCTGACTCTTGGCTCGAATTCTTATATGACCAGTTACTGGTGCATTTGGATTGTCGATAGGTTTTTCAATGCTAAGATTAGCTAAAGCATCTTCGCCGAATATGGACTTGGCGTAGAGCGTAGCTGCCATGAATCCACAGTCACCAAGAAGGGCCTGTGGAAAATCAACAGAATTTTGCTGGTTAGTATGAAAATGATAGCGTTTTACTTACGTTAAACATAGATATACTGACTTTCTCAGGAGTTAAGCACTGCATATTTGTTGATTTGATCAAATGCTGGAGGTACTGATGCAAATCTGTTATAGAAGTATTAACGCCAACCTGGAAATAATATGATATATAATAAAATTTAAATGATCCATCTATGACCAATCCTCATAAAAATTAAAAATTCTACACAAACCTTGTTCTCCCACTCAAATTCAGCCCACATTGCTCTGAATTCAGCATCAGTACAGGTCGCAGGTAAAATATAATCCATGATATCGATGTGAATATCACTCATTACTACAACATTTCTATCCGACGCGGCTCCACCAACATCGTACACTGTTGCAAATATAAAAAATACATTTTTCATGCCTGCTAAGGTACTGGCAAGAAAACTTTTTCAAATCATTCAAATTACCAATGTTTCCAAAAATTACTCCGTTCTCAGTAGACGCAACTTTAATGCTAGCTCGTATGTTGGTGAAATCCTGGGGTCCCAACATTATTGGTTGTGGGCGTTCCACTAACTTCAAATCCCCAAGAGTGGCCAATTCGAGAGTACAGTTTTGTAAAGTGTCATCTGTTTGGTTAACTAGCAGAACATCTAACACAATGTCGAACTGGTTGACATTGATGTAAGCTTCGGCGTACACAGGATCTGAGAATCCCGTTAATTGCGTAACTTTGCTCAATTTAGATGTAGAAAACTGAAATAAAACCAATTGAATTACCTTCTTGGGATTACGCTACAAAATTTTGATTTGAATTAAAACACTCACGTCAGAATCATTCTTTTTTGCGCTGAAACCAACAGCCTGGCTCAGACTAAGTTCAAACACATCTTCACCATTCACTACATCGTTTTTGGAAATCAATTGATTGAAAACGATGGGATCATCAGGCTGCACAATGATATCTTTTTTCTTCTTCTTGGAAGAATTTGCCGCTTCAAATTCAGCTTGCTCATGAAGCATAAACGCCAGTGCACTTCTGCAGTCTTCTGTAAAGATGTGACTTATTTTGTCACTGTTTTCAGCTAGAGCTTGAATACAAACTTTGATTCGGTCGATATCATCAGCTGTAATGGCTTTTGCTGGTAGACCAGATGTTCCATAGCGCAGGATGGTAGTCATTATGAACATCGCAGAAGCGTACAAAGTATGAGCCTCTTCTTTCGAAATTGAACCTGAACCTCCAACCCTGGTCACCATTTTTGTCAGTGAAGAAGACAAAGATGCGGCGACGAAGAAATCTCCATCGATCAAATGCTTTCTTAATGGAGGAACTTCGTCATCTTTCTTTTTTGTTTGAATCATAGAAAACGCAGACTGAGTGGCGTAGGTACCATCCATCGTAACTAGTCGGGCAGATGAAGTCTTGTCACTGGAAGGCTTGGCATCAGAAGAATCTTTGTTAGGTTCACTTTCGTTTTCAATTCCAGCAGCTTTTCTAAGTTCTGACTCAGTAAGTGGCAGTTCTCCGAGACAATTTTTCACTTGAGTCATTACATTATCAACATCTTCTCCTGTATGTACAAATTCGCCCAAAATCCAGAGGGTAAACCGCATCACCTTGGCAGATTTAATTTGGGGAAAGATTTCGAGTAACTTTTCTGTAATAGTTCCAGTCAAATTTGGGAATTTTTGTGCTGCTTCCCTCATGAATAAGAGAACATCAGATGCAGCCAACTCGTTAGTATCCGACAGGAACTCTGCCAGTACTGGAATTATACTTGGGGCAACATCTGGAAACTACAAACGGAATGTGGACCCCAAATAATTTGTTAAATACGTGATAAAGGGATGGAACAGCAAATACAGTAATTAAATAATTAATGAAATTATTCATCACCTTAACACAGCATTGATGCAAAGTTCTAACCAACAATTGTCTGTATTTTCCTGTGTCGTCATGTTCGACAGAGTTGTGAGTTCGTCCAACTTCCTTCCGTAAGAACATTACTGATTCTGAAACTGTTCGTGAAGTCAGTAATTCTAGAGCCAAATTCAGAGTCTTCTTCCGAACTTCGAGGTCTGGAGCTGAAAGTATGCGTAAGATATCCATGACCAAATCCTCCATCACTTTTTCATTTTGAGACGTTTCCTTAAGTTGAGCTAATCGCTCAAGAACGATTAGCTTGACGTTGTTATCACTCTCTTTTACAATAAGTTCTATGTAGCAAGTTGCTGCGGCCTAAGATAGTGAAATGATAACGTTTAAAATAACTTATAAGTTTAATAAGTTTATAACTCAATTATTAATGTTTACGGTTGATTAGAGCTACTCACCTTAACAGCCGAAGGTGCCGTAGAAAGAGTTACTAGTGTTCCAGCAGCTTCGTATCGAACTGCAGAGCTATTCGAATTCAGTAGGTTGTAAATACATCGAATGAATCGGGTTCTTTCAACAGGATTATGATGACAAACCTATTATAATTCATTATAGTCGAATTAAATTAAATACTCTCGTATCGCATGCTTGAATTAGGTTCAGACTATTAATCATACTTTGTAAATAAGTTCCACAATAACTAGTTGTAATATGTCCCCAAATGAGCCTATTTGATCTAAGCAAGATGAAAGATACTCTAACGCACGCTTTTGATCAACTTGAAGGAGCATAAGAAAAGCGTTTCTTCTGCACGCCATGTCTTGTTCGACTTCAAGAAAGTTAGCGACAACTTCAGGAGCGTCTGGGATGAGAAAGTCGAAATTTCTGTACAAGTGGTATAATGAATCTTAATAATGATTGACGAAACCCTTACAACTCAATTAATAATTAAATATACCAATGAGCTACAAGCTTACTTGTAAATAGTAAAGATTGCTAGAACAGTATTACGTCGAACATAAGCATGTCGATGTTCCAAACATGCTCGAATAGCAGGCATGAGAGGCTCAAGAAGCTCAGGCTCTCTTAACTTGCACAGGAACCTCAAAGTTGATCCTCTGATGAACTCATTAGGATGTTGGAGGTCCTTTCTGTAGGCATCGCACACTAAAATCATCTCGTGAAGAAGTTTACCATCCGGAGACGTTTTAGGAACAATTTCCCAGTAAATTAGCAACAGCTTCTTCACCATATGATCCTACGCCAAAAATTTCAAAAATGATATGATATTGGACCTAAACTGAGCTTATTTTTGAGAAATTACGGACTTGTAATGGTAAACAGAATCGAATGATGGTCATCAATAGCCCAGGGAGCTTCTCTCCGTTCAGAATCATAAAGATGACCTTTTTTAGCGCTTCTGTTTTCACTTTGAGGTCCCCCTTTTCTGGAAGTCACAATAAAGTATTAAGTATTTTAAACATAAGTACGCATTAAACTTTAAATTTCAAACAATAAGGGAAGAACTAATTCACTTACCCAAGTCAGATTTCAATTGCATCTCAGACGGCTGCTCCGCATCGCTCGGGAAGTTGATGAGCGTGTAGCACGGAGGCTCCACATTCGCCCCACTCCTGTCCTTCATCTTCAGCGGTGAACGTTCCTCGAAAGGAATCAAAACACTGTTATCTTAAAATCGAATTGGAGTGCTTTCGAAAATTCCAATCGGCAGATTATTAACGAGGAACTTTGACAGACGGGGAATTTAAGTTAGATGACGGGGAATCAATTTGAAAAAGTGCGGGTGAATAATCAATATAATCACTTCGCCCCAAGCGAATAGTTTCATGTAGTTAGTTCAATGGTCAGGTCTATGTCCAAAATGTCCATGCAGATCCCTCAAATCCCTCTTTATTGAGTTCGTCAGCGTTTGTGTTAATTATAATCCAATTAATCAGAATGTTATCAGATGCCAGTATGCCAGTATCGTTCGAAATTTTTGATAACTAAACAGTTACAGACTTTTCTCAGTCGATTTAATTTAATATAACGTTGAGTAACGTCTCGTACAAATCACTCGTTTGTATTCTATGAATTACTTGTTTCATGATCACTTAAACTAGAATTACATATTTGTCGCTTACTAACATTTAGTACCGGTTTAATATTAGCCATAATCAACGACAGTTTAACAAGGTAAAGGTAATTAATCTTCTTAGCAATACTCAAGATTTCAATGAAATAGGGATAAAACTTTAGTTGACATGTCCCAATAGAAATTAGAAGTTAACAAGAAGTTATTAAGAAGTTTATCATCTGTAATATAGTACTGTATCACACGTTCGGTTATCATAAACCGAATTGCTGTATATTCTGAAACATGACAGGAAAACTGAAACAATTTCAATAATTACTGCTCTCAAAAGATGGCTAATGCATCATACTTTCAGACTTTAGCCATTCTTCAAATAAATTTTTAACTTTAACTAATACACTCTCATCCAGTCGGACACTGCTTTACGACAACTGGTTGCGTTACACTTAAATGCATTTAACAATCATTCTTTCTCAGTTTTTATAACTCACAGTCAATATTAAATAACTTGAGATTATTTAATCGTACTTTAATCAACAATTTAACTAAAAATTGCATTTATCCGAATTTTGATGTACTGCCTACTTCAGCCGTGGCTCATATTGATTATAATAGAAAAACACTTGTTTTAACACTAACATCAAGACCTCAGTTTCATTTTCTTTACGACATCACAAAGAATAGGTACAGTTTACACTTAATTCTATTAGACTCTTTTTATACTATTTGCTCCACGAGACAAGTAAAACCAGGGGGGGCATTTAGTTCACTGTTTTTCTCCTTAATTATATATTCATACCAACAGGGTTCACTTTAGCCATGCGAAGACTTCTCATCACATAAAATAAATGCTTCTGAAATTAAGTAGCAAAGGATATTTTCACAAAGTGAAAAATGCAAAACTTTTTCGATTGCAATATTGCAAATACTGCAATACTTTAACTGGATATCAAATAATATCTTCTCGCAATATTTGTACAGTAACGGAAATAGAAAACCTTCGCTGCATAATGTAAATAACGTGAGATTCGTTTAGATGGGTTGCGCTGCCTTCTGAGCCGAAATTTAACAAATTATGAGCTAAAATTTAACTCTATTCTCTTCAAGACTGATCCTCCTCTTCATCTTCTTCGTCGTCTTCTTCATCTTCATCATCATCACCATCCTGTTCTAACGGTTCATCCACTCGATATTTTTCATGGCCAAAATAATCTACTCTCTTTCCAGCGATAATGGTCTGCACTAACCATTCAGGCTTTACCAATGGCAGATTGGCTACTGTAGCCTTCTCTAGTATTTCGGGGGCACAGGTTGCATCAGTTACGATGACATCAGTTCCTTGAGGAATGTCGTATTTCTCTTTTTCTTTCTTTGAAGATTTCAGAAGTATTGCTTGTGCCGAGGTTAAAACTGGCTTCCAGTAATTGTAAAGATCGTCGGACCCTGCTGTTATAAATATCCTCATTCCTTTTAAAGGTTTATGAGTGTGTGCTGGAATCACTTTGTTCTCCTCCAAACTCATCCCAGAATTCAATTCGTACTTCTTATACGAAACTATTGAGTTCTGAAATTCCAAGAAAATTATTATTTTACATTATCCATTTTTTGTACATTACTAGAATATGAATTTATACGATTGAACAAAACTCACATCATCTAAACACTTCTGTATCCACGCATGGGAGACACAGGGAATAGAAGCAGCGAGACAATAAATGTACTTGACGGTCCTAGCGTAATTATCGGAGATAAGAAACACCTTGTCCTTGGCTTTCCCCTCTTTCCCAACTGAGTCTACGATTGTGCCTCCGTGGCTTTCGATCAGATCTCTATACTCGTCCTTGTCATATGGAATGAATAAACCTATATCTGATATAAAACATGAATTTATCAGTTACGTTTATGCCTTAAGAAAAACAATTAATATTTACTAACCAGCACTTGGGTCCCCTCCACCACTGGCTGTAAGGAAAAAGCTGAGCCCTTCAAATAAGAGAGCGGGCTTCATCTTTTTGGGCGAATCTAAACAAATGATTTATTAGATTGAATGTTAATTAAATTACTGCACATAAGCTGTTAACAACTACAATAACAATCTTTTTGATTTTGAAGCGTACCTTGTTGAACAACGACATGTTTCTTGTCTTGAGAGGATGCTTTAGATGATCCAGGATTAGAAAACGACGCATCTTTAGAATTGATGTCCAAGTTTGAACTATTATGCATTTCTGAGCTATCGGTAACTTTTTTCCTCCCTTTTTTTCCAGGAGTAGGAGTTCCACGCGGTTTAGGAGTCTTCTTTCCTTTGGTTGCAGGTGAAGTAGACAAACTAAATCAGTATACGATTTTTTACTATTGCAACTTCTACCCATAATGGTTATTCACAATTCACTATACATTATCAATTTACATTATTTAATTCAATTACCTTTCATCAAATGCACCTCCTACCACTTTGGAAGTGGATGATTCCTGATTGGATGAGGCAACGGTACCTCTACGCCGTGGTCCAGATACGATGTTTCCTGTAAGAAATTAGGAATGCAATAAATAAATTTATGAGCGATTAAAGACTTAGATGAAGTTTACAGACAAGTCCCAGGCTCGAGAACGTCGTTATGTAGAATTTAGCAGATTGGGCACCAAGAAATATATACCTAAACTGAGTTCAGCAGCCTTAGGAGCTTTTGAAGTTGGAGCAAATTCAGCCCGAAGGTTTTTCGCGATCGACTCTTCAATACTGAGTTGTCTTCTGGTACACCATATCGGAGTGTCTTCTCCTTTCAGTTTAATTGCATACTTAACAGCTTTTCCTACTTCTGGATCTTCCACACTATGAATTATGAAACAATCATGACACTAATCGCTTTATAGAAATCAAAATTACGGTTATATCTGACTTACAACTTTTGTCCCAATACAGTAGCCTCAGAGGGTTTGAACATATTATCAGGAGTGTACACACCAACAGTACCAACTCCTAGAATCTTGATTGGAACTATATGAGTTTCAGATGCGACACCATCCATGCCATCATCAAAATCTATCTTATAAGTATCATTTGTCCACTTCTCCAGAATTATCCCTGAGTAGTACTTCTTGTCTCTCCATCTTGCATAACACAACTCATTAGGACAGATTCGCCCCCACAATGTTAGCGATTTGTTAAGATCCTGAAGGACTACTGGTTCATTATTGACTTCTAATTCAAATTTTGTTAAAGGTTTGGCCTCAGTTCCCTCTACTTTTGCTTGAGTACGAGCTGGAGATGGTTCAACAGAAACAGTGCTTAAATTAACGGTTGAAAACATTCCAGGTGTCGTACTTCCGGAATATTCGAGCGATGTAGAGAGTGCACGCGATTTAGGCGTGCTTTTCTTGGACGATTTACTTTTACTCGGCGTACTGCCCTTACTTGTAGTAGAGTTTAGAGAACTTGACTTATCATGAAGCTGAAGCTTATTTTTTGGCGACTTCTCGCTGTGCTTGCTTGAATTCAATGATGTTAGTTTCTTGACCTTTTTAGGAGATACACCATTAGACGAGTCATCCCCATTAAACTTTGATTTATCTATCGATGTATTAAGGGGTGAACTTGATAATCTACTTCCTATTTTAGTAGAGGTTGCTTTAGGCCCACGTGCTCTCCCGAATTTTTTCTGCGCAGGTGTTTCTGGTTTTACTGAAAACAAAAGTTTTGCCCATTAACATGCTGACACTTGATAGGCTTAAACCGTGGAAAAAATCAGAATACGACATACCTTCATCACCAGGACTTTTATGTGGGCTTGTCGATAAAATAGTAGCCATGCTTTCTCTAGGAATGGATGACCCCAAAGTTGAAGATGTGTATCTGCTTCTTTTGGAGCCTCTGCTCGTTGTATATATCGGTATTGATTTCGATTGTTGAGATAAATCTTGTGAAGAAACATCCGCTGAATATCCACTGGTCTGACTAGTGTTAACAAGAAGTGTCACACCATTACTCGACAGATATGATCTTAACTGCTCCAAGTTAGATTGAAATACTATTTCTTTTACGACCACCTCCTTGGATTTTGGATCAAACGCTCTCAAGTGAACTTCTACGACTTTTGTCGTCTCCAAAAAGTGAAACTGTTCCGATTCCTACATAACAAACGGAAGAAAACTTAACAATAGGATTTATTTGCGAAGCAATAAAAGATTTAAGATTATTAAAAGACTCACAGAAGTTCCCATGTCCCGTTCTGTAACAAGTACAGGGCTACTCGCAAGTTTAGGTTCATGTTTCTCTCGAGCCCTGGAAGGACTGGTTGGTGTTTGGAACTGTTTTTCATCATCGTTGTTATTATGCTCAGAATCTTCTAAATTTTTAGCCTCATGTTCAGCAGATACTACTTCAACTCTCTTAAGTTGATCCACCTGTAATTGCACTTCCAACTCAGCCAGCTGATCGTTATGATTAGTTGCTGAACGGTCTCCTCCATCACCATTTTCAGTGAGTATCTAACAGATAACAGATAAACATTAAATTAATGCGGTTAAAGTTACAATCATTTCTCCTATTGTAGTTGATGAGCCAACCGTCCAGATCTCTCGTAAACTCTCTCGACGTGCGGACGCCGCTTTCGAGCAATTTTATAGAGATAAAGCAGACAGTTGGTTCACCAATTAAATTAATCCATAATTTAAACGTATTCCTCACCGAATCAAATATTACCTTAAAGTCTAACTGTTGGTCCCCATCTGAAGCCAAAATCTGAGTTGGTACTCCTTCCTGAACTGCAAGAAATGCATCTGGAGATTCCTTCAAGACGCTCTCAGCTGTCTCGCCAAGAATATTATTAGTTTCAAGTAGATTTTCTGACAACACATCCCCTTCCCTGGGGACCACAAAGGCATCGATGGTGTCGATTTCAGAAGTGACTGGAACTTCCATTCTTGGACGCTTCACCTGAGCCTGTTGTTTCAAAGAGTCGTCATCGCTCATCTCCCCTGAACTACTTTTATCCGGAGCCTTCCGTTTATCAGTGACCTTTGGTTCATCCATGATAACCTACAAACACAAAATTAAACTTACATACTTTCTTATAAACTTTCAACCCTTTTCCTAGCTTCTAACTTTCCATTTCCAATATTTTAAACCACAGCCCTTAGAATTAGACTACACACAATACTAATAAGATTTCTGGCGGGCAACTTTC
>Ga0194135_10002397_pt1 | contig 11362 bp, 5 predicted proteins | sample LitLau_LLRF_2013_FD_134024 | JGI IMG/M metagenome (GOLD analysis project Ga0194135, IMG submission 134024) | Freshwater sediment microbial communities in response to fracking from North America - Little Laurel Run_MetaG_LLRF_2013 (version 2) | ecosystem: Environmental > Aquatic > Freshwater >... | reverse complement strand
CAACAGGAATTTTAATCAACACCATTTGTTTAACAGTTTAAAAATGCTTGAATCTCGTAACTTTAGTGGGTTCCACAAATTCACAAAAATGAAGTTTTTTTCGCTTTGCGAACAATTCTTTGAAAGTCTTGAAATAGATTTGTCATGCACTATGTACTATTAAGTGAAAGGCATACACAACTAGCTATATTACGCTGTAAACTAAAAATCAAGTTGTGAACAAGACTTACTAAGTGGCATTCGGTTTTTAATAATCACTTTCAGTAGAATAACCTTTCCGCAGCTCATTAGCTCATGATTAGTTGTGAGCCCAATTTTATTAAATGATCACAATCTAAAGTATGTACATAATAAGAATACTTATAACTAAATATGCATCTCTGTGTTTAAGACTCTGTTCTCATCTCAGACTGACTCAACGTAGTACCAAATGATTGATTTATAAACTATCTAGCACAGAGTTAGCAAACAAATCTATGATTTTAGTTCAATACATTCTGAATACAATTAACAATTACGTAGATTCTATGGAGTTTTAGTTTGCTTGGAACATAGTCCGCATGTCATCCAGTGCTTTGACAATATGATTCCCGAATCTTGTAGAATCCTGTAACAATCCATTAAATACCATTAGAGTTACAACGAATGATCAAGTTATAGGAAAAAGTGTCTCACTTACTAGTGAGATTAAAGTAATGTTATAAGAGAAAAAACTTACAGTCTCCGGGGAGCTCTTCTTCGAGGAGACGTGAAAGAAGATGACATCCTCTCCCGCAACGATATAAGAGACACCATAACCATCATCAGCTACGGGACCAAAACCTCCTCCAGCTGATATACAACCAGGGTGTTTTTTAAGATCTAACTTTGACGTCTGGCCGTGAGGGGTTTGTGACGTTGATAGTCTCCAAGGCTCACTAAGTACTTCCTAATAATAGATACAAATTTAATAATAGTAAAATATTCACTGGCTAGGTAAGATATTCCATGATGTATTTGTACAAGATTGTTAATGAGTTGTAATTTAAAAAGAAAACCAGAACTGTACACAGAGGATTTCTTAGGCAGTTTCTACGATCTTACCTTTAAAAATGGAGAATCGATTTCCAGATACTTGGAAATAACATACAAGCAGAACAAATGCCGGTCAATTCCTTTTCCAACCATTGCATCTTGGTAGCCTAGCTGATGTCTTTTGCAGGCATGGCGGAGCAATGCGATTCGTTCTGCATTCTGAAATGAAAACGAAAATATTTAAATCCTGCTTATTACTATTACACTTTAATTGCCCAGCATATCTTCGCGTACCGATTTTGTTTTATCATCCATGGATCGAACCCACGCACAAGATTCAATTGTACAAGGTCGCACCGTTTCCGTACGTCCCTCTTTGAACAAGCGTGTCATTGAGGCTTCATATGTGAGGTTAAACTTCCCAGCATCCTTTTTAGACGAGTTAATTGAATTGATAGTCTTTATACCCTTTGTTGCTAGATATTAAAACTACTTACGCGATAGTAGGCTAACTGCAGAGCCATTTGAATGAATGCGTCAGGACTGACTCGACAGGTCTTCACCATACCTTTCCCGTAGTGATTGAACATAATCAGTTTCAAATCAACATCATTAAGAAGGGCAAGAGCGCAGTGTGAAGCATACTCTATCGATTCAACAGCTTCCTGTGGCAGTTCCCACTTCAATCGGGTAGGCTGAGGAAGCTCAACTTCCACTGTTCCTTTCGTGTTACCGGATGCATCATATCTAATATTATTAAAATCCGCTTTAAAATATTTAAATTTCCAAAAAAATCTAAATGTAAACGTAACAGAAAAGCAGCAAATCCCAAAGAACTTTAATTTAAACAGAAAGCAAAAAGCAAAGAGAATCAAGCAAGCGTTTAGGAGTAAAGATATATGCAAGTTAAAGTTGCGCGTAGTAAGAAAAGCTGTAGCAATGAACGAAAGCAAATCAGGCAGTGCGAATTATAGCTAAAGATCACTAATACAAGAATGGATCAATGGCATTTAATCCCAATTTTCAACCTACAATTAAGAAAACTGTTTTGCATTCAACAATTAATCATTTAATTATGATCAGGCTTACGAAGAATGCACCCTAAAACTGTAATCCCAAATACTGGACAAACATTCCGAGTTGCTATTATGTTTATACAAGAAAACACTCTCCCACAAAAAGCCCAATCTTAATGTATATAATATCAAACTCATTAGCATTCAAAATTTACCCGAGTTCGTACTCTTCTGCTAAACAGTACTCCCACAAATGACCCATAATTGGTGCATCCGACCTTTTTGTTTCAAAGATTCATTTGTTATACTTTATACAGTGTTTATTACATTGTCTGTCTCAGTTTTCAGTCTTACGTCATCAATTTTACTTATCATACACCTGTTTCGTAAAATGAAGTCTGCAATTATCAACAACGCTCATGTACAATATGCTACAACTACTGGATGGATTTTATGAGGTATAATCTAAAAGAATGACCCTACATAAAGTAACAGCTTAACTAATTAAACGATATTGATAGAAGAAGATTAAGCAAAGAAAATTGCAAATCGTGGGATAAATGGAAAAGTTGCAGTTGTGTAGAAAACCTTCACCAAAATCGACATTTAAGTCAGGAGTTACCCTTTTTCGAGTTCTTCTGCCAAAATGTATTCCCACATGTGGGATAAAATTGCAGCGTCCGACCTTCAGTGATATTGAATTAATAATCATACAGTAATATAGTTAGCACAATTGTCAGAATAAAATGCGTAAATGAATCGTCAAATGAGTATCTCAGTTGTTCACTCGTAGTGGGTGAGGGTAGTGCCACATTAGCTTGATAAAACCTGGGCTTGAAATACTAAACGAATACGTTCACGTAACAGTCATTTGAATTTGCAAGAGAAATGTTGTGCTTAAGGCATCTTGTAACAACTGTATCTTAATATTTAGGACAAAGACAGTCTAATTTGATTGAAATTGGCACTATAAACTGGTTATTAGTTAAGGTAAATTAAATGCTGTTAGGAAATTGAGAAACACACGACAGGTGATCTTACCATGAATGCTCAGCATTGAATCCCATCTAGAGAAACAAAAAATCTTATTGAACTCATCCACTTCCGTAACTTAAGTTATCATATGCAAATAATTTCAAATACTTACTCGACCGTTTTTGCCAATAACGATAGTGAATGATTTATCAAACCAACGATCATATCCATTTCCATGAAGCATTCTTTGAGCAAAATGGTTCAGCTTAGAAGGATCCTCCTAGATTCAGTGAAAAAGGTAAGGAAATTAAGTTTCAGCCAGAAATTTCATACTATGCATGCAATAATAAAAGTACTATCAAGCGCGACAATAAGAAAATGAATTTACCGGATCAAAATAGTAATCTTCATCGTCTAAAACAAGAACGAAAGCAGCCTTTTCGATGGTGTCAAGGCTCGCACGATTTACTCCTTTTGAGAAAAACTGCTTCCTTGTTTTTGCCCAATAAGGTCTTTCCCATGCCGTTAGAGCAGCCAACTTTTCTTCTCCCTTAGCACTAGCACTCTCATCAGCTAAAATACGCTCGAACATAACTTGAAGTTCGGACGGTTCCATAAGCCTTGCTTTGTAGTACACTGGCATTCGGTAGTAGCGTCCTTTGTAGTAAACGGCAATCCAAGTGCTGTCATCCAAATGTTGAATACGATCCGTTTCATCACCAGGCACTCTGGTTGTATTAAAAACTCTTTCGTATTGCCACGAGCACAGAGGTACCAGCCCCTGAATCATGATAGGCTCCAAATGCTGCCGTTCGATTGATCGACGGAACATCAACGCTCCGTGTGTAACATTGGCGGCTCTTGCTGCTTGAACTTTAGTAGGATGAATCATAATGGCATCCAGTCCATAGAAATTGGAGTTAACCATAATCGGAGTCCTGCCCCTTAAATATACGTACTCTTCCCACCAATCACTGACGTAATTAGTTGCCCACCATGACTTAAGCACCAAATAACGTTGCAGTTTTCTTCCGATCCCGCCTTTGAATTCATTAGCTAGCTTTTCAAGCCTCTGGTAATCATCATCATTACGAAGAGGTCTCACAGACAATAGGTACTAAATAAAGATACAATTACCATCTGTACTAATTGAAATTAATTATTACCAGTTTTAATGCTTACCCGTGACATAGTATCATCTAAGTTAGGAAGAGGAAGGGAGGGTAAAGATCCTTGAAAGCTGTACAACATGGGAGAATTCCATCCTGATAATACTTTCACCATGGCGTGCCATAGTTTGGTTGCAAGCGATATTTGCCTACCCGCGCCTCGCTCTTCATACATCCATCCTATTAAGAATCAATTATCAGTAAACCAATAAATTAAAACTATACGGTACAAGATTTTCAAGTTAACAATCGTACACGCACCCTTGTATTGAAAAAGAAGTCTTAAGACATTTCGTACAGTAAAGATAGTCGTAGACCAAATTGCAGTTCCAGCCACAGCACAGCTTAAGGCTTTGCTTAATGGTCCTCTGTGTCACATGAAACATACATTTTTTACCAAAACACTTTGATTTACAAGGTTGTAATTAAAAATGTAAGCATTTGTATAACTATTTACGTCGGTAAGTACTGTTCCACTAGTGGTATAAGTCCTCTTGTTGGATCATACCCGGCATGATACACGCTTCCCAGAGAAACTATTGACACTGTAAGCCCCTTGAGGGATCCAGGATAGATTCCACACCGGATATTGTTCTACATAAATTTATAAAGAAAAGTTATTGACAATTTCCTGGTTATTCATTCCTTTGCATATTCTTTTTAGGGCAGCTAGATGCTCGAGGATGCATTTACTTTTTAAAGTAGATAACGGAAACACTTGTTAATTAGCCAATCAATGTATGGAATTAGCAGATGGAATTAGCCTGAATTTCAATAACTCATAACTACAATGTACCAAGGATTTTTCACAAAGACAGAAATCGACATTGATCTGATAACGTGAGAAAACTACAAATTAATGGAGTTTATAAATCCCTGCAACTAAAGATGTCAATTATGAGAACGGACAAATAGGATAATCGTGACCTGTCAGTAATTTGTACAAACGCCGAACTTACTATTTGCCTTTCATACCACTTAACAGCAAACTCCATTGGTAATTTGAACTTGGATTTGGAAACAAAACACGTTACAGATAAGTTTGAAGATTCTCAAGCGAATAGATGGACACAACAAAGCTAAACATGCACTTGAACTGGAGATGAGTGAAAACCGTTCATTTTACAACGGGACTTAATGCCAAGTGTTTCTTTATTAGTAAGGGTACAGTCGAAGATGAGACGAGAATACCAAAGGTTGACATACAAGAATACGAAATGTTCTTACAATAACAACTCACACGTTTCTCTCACACCTTAAAAGTAGCCAATGAGAACCCTTTCTTGCATTTCTACCTGCCAGCCTCGCCTCTAATACAACTGACCCAAAGGGTCATGAATGTCATGATGATGGCCTTCGGTGCCACCATTAGCCAACCTATTTTTTATTATTTTAGTATTTTTCTCATTGTACATCGTAAATACACTACATTTGCGTAATGCAAGAACGATGTTATAAATAACCTTCCAGTGAGGCCACCCGGGCCTACTACTTGGAACTCAATTCCTTGGAATTACTCGATGAACATGTTGTTATATATTGAAAATATCGGTATGCTAGACTTAGAATGAAAGAAAATCACAAAATCAGCACTCCGTTTGCTCTTCATTACGTATTGTTTAATAAGATTTCCCACGTGTAAGCTAATAGTTCATAATTTTCATATTGTGCTATAAGCTTGACTGATCGAGTTTGGGGCAGAAAGTTATTAACAACCCTCGTACAATTCATATCAGTGCGTTGATTGGCAGTTACAATATTCATAATTACCATCGTCATTCGCCAAACGCCCTACCACCAGTAGTAATTAAAAATAAAGACATGCACCATGCGAACTTTGTTGCGGCCATGCTCAGCAGAAGGCTTTTCCCACTGAATGACATGAAATAAAAATAATTCAGACTGACTGGTGATTAAATTATACAATCATTATCAACCTGAGTTCATGAGTAGTAAAAAACCATAAAAACAAGGACATACATGATTACGGGCTGCAATATTTGCATGTAGATTTTCCTTGACAAAGATGGATTTTGAATTGTTTAGGATCAGAGTAAATCATGTAAGATTTAACACCACTTTGCTCTTACTTGCAAGTTATCATCTTATCATGAATGATATCGTTTGATACCAATGAATTATGAATTCTCATTCACTGACACATCGTAAAAATTATATGAACAACTTTTCTCTTGCTCGTTTAACGATTGCATAAGATCGGATGAATGAGTTATTCTTGTTTTCACAGAGGTTGATTATATGAACGGTACGCTTTCAGTTTCAAAGCAGGTGAGTTAAGATTAAACCAAATGCAAATCCACTTCTTCACTAGAAACTCGCATGCAAAGCTTTTCAGAATCTAAGATTTATTAGTAGCCTTTTTATTAACATGCTAATTGTAAGTAAAAACTTATTATATTGCGTTCAGACGGCTTAATAGGTAAGTTGGCGTGAGTTGACGTAAAACTGGGTTTTTAATATTTTACGTTTTTAGCTCATTTTAGCCTTTTCAACATAAAAGAGCTATGTTTGCTATATATACAGCCTCTAAATAAAATCATGCATTTGTGGTAACATTCTGCACGTTTAATAAGGTCTTTATATTCCATGAGATCATGAGTTTTGATAGGAGCTTGGGTTAAAAGTAACTTCAGCTTAGCGTAATTCAATACAAAGCTTCATTTGACCCCATTGTCCCACTATAAGCATACTGTATGTCTCAATGTATTCGAGAATACTTTACTGTACCAGATAAAGCTACATGCTACATCACAGAATGCTATCACGATTTTCAAATTATGCATTTAATTATGAGATGGATACTACAACACACATCAACTCCTCTCCTGAGCTCAAACACAACATTGCAGCTTCTCAGAGCTGTCACACTTAACGAAAGATCATTGGACTATATACGAAACAGGACCTACAACAAAATAATTGAGGCTTCTTTAACATCTTTACTTGTAGTCACTAAAGCAGAATTGTATGAATATATGAAATGTTCTTGTTTACATACACTCCACTAACGCTCATTTCCCATACCACTCATCATTCTAGTAATTCTTTGATTCTATCTCTTCTCCTCTCACAGTCACTCACAGAAGGACTTGCGACAAAATCAAATGATGTCATACGCTCACCCGTTCAATCATCAATGAATTTGAGCACAGAGCAAACAAGAAAACACTACCAGAAGAACATAAACAAGCACTTGTGATAATTTGTAACGCGACCTGATAATGAACGGAGAATATCTTATCATTTATGCTATTTAAAGAAGCTACTGATGTACGTAAACATTATGAATACCAACAATAATAACAACCATTTCCTCAGAAAACTCTTTTGATTTCTATTTAAACCTAATATCAATAATAATACAAAACAGCTACTAATACTAACAATGAAATAATCCATACGGTTAGTTAATGGTTAGTTGTTACTTTAACTCGTTCAATGCATCAAATAAGTTGAGAAATGATATAACATTTCAGGAAAAACTGTTTTTAATCTCACTAATATACTTTAATTCAGAGAAAACTCAAAGGAACAAAAAGAAATAGAATTAGAAATAACCCTTCATTTATTTTTATTACCTCCTCATACAACAACTATATAACAAAACCCACTTGGCTGTAATCTACAGTTCTTCCTTCTCCCTGCCAATAATATTATTATTAGTTTCATCTTGACTATATAGCTTCATCTGCTCCTCCTTGTTATATATATGTTCAAAGTCTAATGTGCAAAATCCACCTCTACCAACCAGAACCACTACACATAATATTATCATTCTAATAACAACATGATGACATTTCCCTCGATTCTTCATCTTAAGAACTATTGATTAGCACAACCTCACTAATAAGACCACAAACAAATTACTGACATTACATATATTCACTCACTGCTCCTCTGTCAATGCTCTTCTTAATCCTACTACAACTACCTTCATACATTCCTTAAGTCTTTACGTGAATTGCCGTATGAATGAACGATGAACATGAACATCTTTTTCTTCAGAGACTAAGAAACGACAATTTCTCCAATTAACTTACATAAATGCGTTGTCCTCGTTTTCTCCAGGATCGCTTTCCCGACAGCCAAATCAAGTTGAGCACTTCGCGGTCAAAGTTGACGTTGAAACCTTCATGAGAGACGGAGAGGGAGAACGCGACAGCTGCGTGAGCTTCGGCCATTCCACCAGCGCGCCACCACACCCACCACCCACTGCCTCCTCCTCACAATTATTACAACCACACCCACTCGAATCTCCTACTAGACGCACACGACACCCACCTCAGTCGGAAACTCACCACCTAAAACCGATCACACTCCTCCTGCCTTTTATTGTTTTATTACGACAAGAACAATGTCGGAATTATTATCCACGTGAGCGGTGGTGGTGGAGATCCTGCTAAACCTCTTCCTGAAGACGTCTACTACAAGGCAATTGTTAACAGTGTTGGTGGTGGTAGTGGCAGGTAAAAAGAGGGCCCTTAAAAGTTGAACGAGATGAAGTTTTGGTGTTTATTATGTATAATATATTTGTGTACAACACAAGAACAATATAAGTTGTAGTAAGCACAAGTATAGTAGTAAGTAGGGCGAGTGTGTGTGTAAGTGAGATGTCTAGAGATGAATGAGGAGTGAGTGTGTGTGGCTTGGTGTGTTTATCGTCCGCTCTGTCGGTCCAAAGTCCAACTCCAAGTTCAATAGTCCATCCACAGTAGTGTGACCACCTGTCTTGGTTTCTCACTCTGCCTCTACGGTGACAGATTTGCCGAGTGTGGTAAGGTGGTCACGGTGGACAGGTGAAGGTGTCTGTATGTCTATATATATATGAGCTTTGATCACTGGCACGGGGCATACGAAGATTCACACTTGGCTAATTATTGGTTAGCTTGAAGGGAGTTGCATGGGACATTCATTTCTATTCGTCTATTTTCTGGTCACTCCTTCATTGAAGAAGTTTTTAAAAGAGTTTCTTAAATGCAGGATAGGACGAAGAGGAAGATGAGTGAAGTGTAAATTGTGAATAGTATGTGTGTGAGTGTGATAGTTTTTGCATTCGATTAAATTCCAAGATTGGAGCATGATTAGTTAGTAAAGTAAGTAAGTAGTCAGTAAGTGGTAATGAGTTTATCTTGTAATCAGATCTTAATTCATAAGTAAACTTTTTATAGACGGCTAAGTACTAAGTACGTGGTCACGAATGGTACTGGCATATACTTACATAGAAGTTTAGAACAAAGCAATTAAATTTCCTGTCCATGAAACTTGATCGGGCGATAAATATGTATACCTATTTCCTATTCCTATTGATAAAGTATTCCTCTTATCTTCATCTAAGCAAGCATCTTCGTTTGATTTTACACTTTACTTCGAAAATATATCACTCTAGGTATTGTGTTCATTAGCATTGCATGGGATGTGAGTTACTTGTCTATTCACATTCACATATACATCAGACTTGTCTATTATTTTGATGATATCGTAAATCTAAATCTCTGTAGACCGTAAAAATACAAGTTGCTTCCAGGAGTTTTAAATTGCCAATTCGATATATTATTATTGTACTTAAAAATTCAACTCATTCAAGTTACTTTAACACACTTGCTTGGTTTTATTGATTGAACAATAATAGTTTTTAGTTGAAACACATTATCAGGCATTTACAATCATTGCCAAATAGTGCTACTAATCACTAAGACTAAAGTTATAGGTCATATCAGAGCTTTAGAAGTATGCTAGGACATTATTTTATAAATCTATCATCCAATGGTTGGCGTATAATAGTAAGTTGTACGAATACCCTGAAAAAATTCTCGGACTAAAGATCCAAAAGAATTAAGCGCAGTATATATATCATCTTGTACACGTGCTATTGGCGATACACCACTCATGAGTCCTAGAGTGGTGTAATATTTTATTGCTCTGCCATTTAAGAGTTGAATCTTCCGAAAATTAGAGCCAATTTTTTTTTTCTCCGAGTTCCGAAGACTTCTGAATGCATCCAGCTGCGTAGACACAAATAAACTACTTAATTACTATGCAATTAACTTAGTCCAAGAATGAGAATAAATTTTACCTGCGATTTTGAGACTGTCACAGGATTCATGAACACACTCCAAACAACTCTTTCTCTGCAAGGAGGAGTAGTCAAAGAACCATCGTAACGGACGAAATCCAAGTTTTCGGGAAATAGAGAAGCCACATTTAATGTCAAGTTAGAAAAATATTGATACGCTTCTGGATGTGGATCTTGAACGAGTGGATTTCTAGCGGCAGTAACAATCGGCTCTAAAGCAGGATTGAATTCTCCAAGCTTATTAGAAAAATAACGAGTATTATTATAATATTAGACAACTCATGACTACATGAAACTGTAAGAATCACTTACCTTGAATAATACAGCTACAACTGCAACAGCCTCAGGATCATTTTCATTCAAAGCAAAACTTAAATTTTGGTGACCAGACTTAAAGTGAACGAGATGAAGTTCCAATGGATACCTTTTTCATAAACCTGGGCTTTTGGTAATTCTTTACAACTCTGTATTTAATGGAACTATTTATGCTTACTTGACTCCTTCCAAAGCATGTTCAGACCCTTCATCGTCACTTCTGCCCCAGTGAAAATGCATTTGAGCGAATGTATACGATTGTCGTAGCCCAGCACCAGACATAACTAACGGGGATGATGGATTGATTCTATTCTCACTAAACTGGACCTGAACTATTCATCATGTATTAGGTTTTGGGAATCAGATGCTTATAACACATTTTCAATAAACGCTTTTAGTAATCATGAATTTTCTAATTACATGTAAGACCGGTATCAGCTGCATAAAATCCTGAACTGTATGTTGTGTACTCCTCGTTCACCCATAGCGTTGAAACTCCCCATCGATTTCTGTAATCACCGTCTTCGATGTTTACTGGAGACTGCAATCGTCCAAAGCGGCACTCTTCTCCCCAGACGTCCGGACCTAAATAGTTTTGTTAATTGAGCCACTTTTGATGCTTCCTCGAACTTGTTTTAAAATGATCGAACTGGTGAATACTTACCTGCCCCTGCAGTACTTCCGATGACAAATATGTTTGAACTTTCACTCCGACTTAAAAATGCTTCTTGAAGTCCCAATCCAAAAATCAATGAAAATGAGACTTTCAAAAGAAATTT
>Ga0194135_10002396_pt1 | contig 11363 bp, 7 predicted proteins | sample LitLau_LLRF_2013_FD_134024 | JGI IMG/M metagenome (GOLD analysis project Ga0194135, IMG submission 134024) | Freshwater sediment microbial communities in response to fracking from North America - Little Laurel Run_MetaG_LLRF_2013 (version 2) | ecosystem: Environmental > Aquatic > Freshwater >... | reverse complement strand
TTACACACACACATACACTCGTAGTAGGTATATTGTGTTGTATGTGTTTGCATTCATCGAGTCGTTTTATTATAACGGTGATATCATCATTCTCATCATCAATGCTCTCTCTGTATAATAATATATTGTTGGTGCCCAAATACTTGTGAAGTTTTAAAGTGTGGAGAAGAGTGTTTTATCTAGAAAGTATATATACGACTAAAATTCCTCAGGAGTTGCTCATATAATAAGACAAACTACACAGAGACTGCGAGAGACTGCGATAGAGGACACACACGGAATTGTATTGAAGGGAATAATATTTTGGAGAGAAATGAAATGACAACTTGAGTTTTGGGCGATTGAGAAAGGCTTTACTCGGGGATGAAGGGCTTGGACGAACTTTCTCCATCTTGAATCGAATGAGAGAGAGAGAGAGAGTCCCATTGTGCTCAAAGTTTCTCTTTCCATTGTCCAACGTATTAAATTATATTGGACACACTTTCCCATCCATCTGTAAGAGGTAAAGTCTAACTTTATAATCCGCCTGTAATATTATACGCGCGCGAGAAGGACGACGGCAAGAGCGAGTTGATCAAATTCCTCAAGAGTTGTGCACTATTCAATTTACATTCAAATTGAACACACACACACACACACATACTTCTTACTTTCTCCAAATCGTGGGTGTCTGTCTGCGTGTCTGGGCTTATGTGAACGTATGTCCTCATATATATATGTTATGTATGATTAAGTTACACGAACAAAAAGTTATGCCATGTGTGTGTGTGTGTGTGTAGTGTTGGAGAGGCGTATAGACGAAAAGACATGTTTGTGTCTTGTTATATAACTCAGAGAGAAGTTGTTCCACTTTTTAGATTCCACAGAGTGTAGATGAGACCATATTTGATAAAACAATGTCCCATGTGGATGCGAATCCTTTTCTAACCAAGTATAACCAAGTATTGCAAAAGTTATGGACTGTTCTAAACTTTCAGATTAAAGGACGCGAGCGATGATATCGCCTTCTAATAATTAGACTCCGAACTTTCTCTTAATCCAATCTAAAGAATTAATCCAGAATCTCCTCCTCCCTTGATTCACTTATCTCGTAAAGTTCGTTACATAATAGAGAGATGAGATGAAGAACTATCTATCTCCTATGCACATTGACTTATTATTATTAAAAGTTGCACATGTATGTAAGGATGATCTGAGCACCAGGATGTATGTAATAAGTGGTGCGGTATGAAGTGTGTAAGGAAAGTTTTGTCCAAACCAGATGAGACTTATGAGAATAAAGTTGGCTTCGTTAATGCAAAGGTAACATCATGAGAGACTTTATAAAGGACAAGAGTGGAATTGGAAATTTAGAAAGCATTTTGATTTAATAATTCACACCTCACTAATTCACATATCCAGATGTCAACATTTTCCACTATCTGTTCGACACGAGTCACTGAATATTCATTTCATATCACAAGAGTCAGCTAAATGGAAGAACATTTGTCACCAACCACCCCGATTAACTCTGAAAGCTAGAAGACTTTAAGGTGTATGTGTGTGTGCTGGTTTTAAGTTTTACCTCGTGACAATTCATCCACTAAAACATTTTCAACTAGACTATGTGCCTATATACATCAACGTTAATGTACAGACATTCCGTTTCCGTTTAATTCCATCTTCGTACTCTATTCTGTGGTCGTTTGCTTTTATGCGGCTCTGCCAACTGTTTCAATAATAATTCCATCCGTGAGTTAATTAGTGTCAAGTGAGACTCAACGTGTAGGCTCAGGCTCAGGAATAAGTCTATAGGGATCGTCACACACACGTCACACACGTGAATACATTTCCATTTCAAATTCTTCGTCTCATTTAAATACTGACACGTTATATGTGATTGCCGTGACTTTGCTTGTGCACCTATGAACAGAAGTAAAAGTTTTCTAGGACTAAAGCCCTGCCAATGTGTTCCCATTTGCTAAGACTTTCATTTTCCTAAGCTTCTGTCAATAATAACGAAAGAAGGTTTTAACTGCGAGTTGATTTTTACGTCAGAACGAACCCTATGTAGTCCCTTATATCTGTAGGTCTGTTTCGTCTATATAAGATACAAAGCATGTGTAGGTCATTCGTTCTAGTGTTAATGATAACACTAAGTGTTATTGGTTCGTTGTATTTGAGCGGAATGCGGAGTGGGTGTAACGTGCGGAAGAGGAAAGAATTTGTAATGGGATGCAGTTGATAGGACCGCAGTACAAATCCTCAAATACACGTCCATTAGAAAGGAAAGTAATGTGAAGTAAAATGGGACCTTTTCTGCTCCCTTCGTGTGCTAACTGTTAGTGTTCTATAAAATGTTTCATCATCAAGTGATCCATGCACATAGGATTTTATTGAACTCTGGATCACGGGAGGAATGCTACATTGCAATGCTCCATCCTATTTTACACTACCTACACTCACAGAGTGCATGAATTCAGCCCGACAAAATCGCTTAAAGATTTCTACACATTTGACTTGGTGAAAATAAACTCTCGGTAGTGGCTCAGGGGCTTACACACACACACACAGGAGGTATTACACACATATATAGTTCACAGATTGCCTTGCGAGTGTTAGGAAATACATGCGAGATATTTGAATGATAATTGCTTGCTGTTAGTGTGTTAGTATTATTTCGTGAAAGTGAGGGTTCACATAAAGTATTAATGAAGTTGGTTCTGGAGTCTCTGGAAAGTCATTTGTCAGAAGTGGAGCAAGACGAGGATCATCAGAGAGTGATCGAGGGCAAGTGTTGACCATATGACCCTTTAGAGTCAGCAAAAGTCACAGCAGCAGTCACACATACACATAGTCATATCCTTCCACATGCGTATCACATTTCACAAGCACACACACATCCTGACCTGATCCCTTCATCTGTTTTGAATGAGAGTTGTTTTACTCTTACAACTGGGAATTCGGTCTGGAGTTTCCAGACCTTGTTAACTTTCGGGAAAGAAATGACCCTGAGCTTTTGTTTATAATACGCAGAGAAACAGAAGTCTCTCATATTATCTCGATGTAGTGTGAGGACTGAAGGAATTACTTCTAGGTGGCCAAAGTGCAACAAGGAGAGATGCAATGCCCGAATAGTTTCATTTCAGAAAGGAAACCGAGTCAAGAGGAATGTTTAATTGAATTCACTTCTTCTCATTGGATATACAAAAAGCTGCACGGAAGAAACCATAGTTAAAGATTGTTTTAGAGTTCCCCCAGGAAGATATTCTCGGATGATATTGCATTAAGCTTACTCTCTCTTGAAGCGAGAGCGTTTGTGACCCTGGTTTTTCTGGTATTCTCGAATAGAGACATACATATATATGTACATATAAAGGCGTAGTCAGTAGTGCACACTCAGCAGGGATACTCTCGGATTATATACGAAAGACACAGTAGCAAATAATGGAGAAATACCTTCCACTTACTTACACAAAGTTATTGGTCAAATCGGAAAGTACAGACAGTCAGTGAAATGAAATCGTGATTTGTATTTATTGGATTTCAAGAATAGCATCATGAGAGGGAGAGGGAAAGGGAGACGCAAACAGCACACAAGAAGAGTAGTTGAATTCATGACAAATGTTTTATTATTTAAAAATTGCGATTGCCTTGAGCATGATCGCGTTTGCTTTCTTCTACTGACTATACACATACACACTCTCTTTTGAGGAATTAAGTTGAGGGGGATCTCTTAGAAATTCTTTAGCTCACTGACATTTATACATATATATGAAGTCGTGAAGGAGATTGTGAAAAGAAAAAGTGAACACGCTAAAGATGCGAACTAGAGGAATCACTCAACTGTTGAATATTCACAGACAAGCTATCCATTGAGAAATGCATGCAAGAAGTGGAAGGAATTCTGAGGAATGTGAGTTGTACTTTGAGAGGTAAATTAGGAAATAGACGCGCTTATAAGGAACGAAAGCTAAAAGGAAAGATAAGCAGGGAATTCATTAAGCTCAAATTTCTTTTGAAAATTGAAAGAAAGCTTCAGAATCTATTCTTTCACTTCCCTACTCCTTGTTCACACGCGTCTGCCAAAGTTTGAGATTTATTTGGGTAGTTCTATGCAATGATGTATCCAAGAACGATGGGAATCACTCGTAGCTCAGATTTCTTAGAAATTTTCTTTGCCTAGCGCTTGTTTTCTCCTTTTTCAAATTACAAATCTTCCTGACTCATCAAAAGATAATGTTGGATTTGAATATACAAGTGCGCATACGATTGACTACATGACGAACTAGAGAGGCATTTGATACAAGAACAAATATGGCGAGCTGTCTCACAGAAGACACTCTCAAAGGTTGAGATCATCTTATAGTCAGACACACTGTAGACAATCTTGATGTACACAAGATGAAATACTATGTACGTATGCCTAAAAGTAGGCGTCTTGTCTCCTGAATGATCAAAAGAATATAAAAAGTAGGGAATTCTAAAAACTAAAAAAGAAGACATCTTGTTTGATGCAGTCAAAAAAGAAAGGATCGCTTACAAACAGCAGTTGTGCAGATCGTAGTTGCATATAATAAACCTCAGACACTGATTCAGTCTAGTGAGTCTAGAAGAAATCTCACAATCAGTGCAGCAGCAGCAACAGCAGCATTTCATTTCACTGCCAAAATTATTTTTGCAGGGGAAGTCTCAAGAACGCAAAACCAACTGAGGTTTTGCAAAGTTATCTAAAGAAGTGTTTGTGTGAGATTCCTCAAGACGATATCTCTCTCTCTCTCTCTGGGTAGGTTTTCCCCAGCGTGTATATTATTGCACACAGAAACGTCGTGCAAAACTTATGCTAAAAAGATTGAGTCAAACCCAAACCCACACACACACACACACACGGTTCTTTGATGTATTTAATAGGAGAAGAGTCTGGTGCAAGATGAAAGTTTTTCTTATTCATACTCCTCACAGATTTTAATGTACTTTCGTCTGACATTTTAATTAAAACCTGTGCTCGTTCTTATACAGTTTTGCGACTTGTTTAAATTATTACTAAACTTAAATCTTATATACATTTGTGTGTAATTGTTTGATCTTTCAACATAAGTCGTATTTTGCTTTTAACGTTTGGGTGTGTGTCTCCTTGTGGTTGTGTATTTCTACTTTAAACTGTGTATGATGACATTTGATGAATGGATTGTACTTGATATAGATTATAGGTGTAGAACTGTAGACTTATGTTGTTGAGTAATGTAAGCGGGGATGCCATAATATAAGTAAGAGTATATATGCCTCATTTCTCGTCGACTTCCTTTATTCATTTCTCATTATAAATCCCCTTCTTTGTCGAGTTGTGTTCTATCATCATCTTTCTTCTCCAGACTACTATACATGTTATTAGTGTTTGCTAAGTCTTATGCAACAGTGAATGTTGTATATATCACGCAAAGAAGAATAAGAACGAAGGGTGACGGTGACTTGTGAACGAGCTGATGAGCCCCAGGAAGGTTTTGAAATTAGACATTTCTTTCACTTGGATCTATTTGAGTGCAGATTTCTTTTCTTTGGTCTCACTTTGGTGAAAAATTCTTCTTCATCTCCTCTTCCCCCTTTGTGGTTGAAATTAAAGTGTTCTTTCATAAAATTGACTGTTTCCTGAAAGTGTATAAAGTAAAAAGGGAACTGGGAAACAGGAGAGAATATATATTATACATATATGTATATGTATATTGTAGTCAGTCAGAGAAATCGGAAACATTTGATGTGAACGATGAGAATATATCTGAATCACTAGACTATATGTATATTGTATATATATTGTCTATGTATAATAATATATGATGGAAGCTTTTAAAATTGACAACAACAATGACATTCTATCTTTCTTTTCAACTCGAACTTTTATTCTTCTCGTGAAAGTGGTTCTTCGTGTGTGGAAGAACCAAAAGTCTCTTTGTAGTGTGTGCTTTATTATTAAGCTTTCTGAGCTCTCTCTCCCTACGTGTCTCTTAAGAGAGAGCATTTCTCCATATATATATATGTATATATGTATATATACGACGTGTGTATACAGTTTGCTCTCAAATGAAGAGAAAAACAAAAGCTCTCTGAGTATTATTTCTAAGTTTAGTCATAAATTGTACGATCCGACTTAAATGTGTTTTCGAAAGATGGTCGAATGGGGAACATTAACTATGTAGTGACTGCGCGACTCTCTAAAAACATTAGTTGAACAACTCTCTCTCTTGTCTATTCTAATTCACGTGTGTTCATTCACGACGGCAAACTTTACTTAACGAAATAATTTGTTTGCTTCTATGCAAACTCTACTTACACATAAGTTTGTGTGCTTTCATATTTTCTTTCAAAAGTGTCTATCGATATTAGTGTATAGATATGTATGTACCGTGTGTCGTTCTACTTGGTTAGTTGTTGATAGTTGGTTCATTATATCTTCTGGAGTTCTCAAATGTCTCTGGAAATGTGCGTGTGGATACGTTATACCTAGGTTTAGAGTTTAAAAGAGATTACACACATCTCTCGCTTCTTCTTCCTCTAAAGTTCCAATGGAGAATTTAAACTTGGAAAGAGAGTAGAGGCGTGTAGGCACCAAGTGTCAAATATCCTTCATGTATCGACAAACTATATACATACAGTCATCTCTGATCTCTCTGCCTCCACACAGTTTTGGGACATTTTACTCTGTTAATTTTAAATTTAGGGGAGTTGAAGGAAATCCTACTCTCCTTGTCTGTCTCACGTCTACATTTCCAAAAGAGAGAGAGAGAAGGGGAACCAATTGCATCTGGCTAAAAATAAGTTCACTAACGAACTACATCTCCGAGCTTATGTGTGTGTAGTTCACTTATTTAGTTATGTTTTTACGGTTCACGCCTGCATAGTATTCTGCAACAGTCGTTTCATCTCGAAGTAGATAAGCAACGTAATTCAAATTCCTTTCGAGTAGAAGAATGAGCAGAAGATTTTAAAGATGTCTTCACGAAAGATTTCTTTAATAATGAACGCTACAATCGCTTCTTTGCTTCTGATTCACTCTCTCTCTCTCTCTCTCTCTCTCTCTCTCTCTCGATCTCCTGGCACTTTTCATACGTATGCGTGTCTCTGTATTCTCTGTATATAGTCTGTAGCAGGTGGAAATATGAGATGTTCAAAGTGATTTCTACAAATTCAATAGAGCACACACCAATAGAAAAGAAGAATGGAGTAGTCTGCTCTCCGCAGTTTCCAGTGACCAAAGATAGTTTTGGTGACAGAAGAGGAAGAATCGCACACACGTCTTGCTGACGTGGTAGTTGGCAAAGACAAACGGTGCACTTCTGCTTCACTTCCTCTTTCCTTCCTGTCGAGAATAATATGCTCAAGCTTGCCAGAGTCTCTTTCCTTCCTATTTTCCTTATTGAATTCAAGATTTCTATATTGCACTCTTGCCTCCCATATCGCCGTTCGCCTCCTCTGCCTCAGTCTCGCTGACCTTAAACTTCATTTTAGTACTGTCAGCGTAAACCTTCGTTGTCTGCTGTGTGTGGACTCTAAGATTCACTTTACTACGAAATAGTTAGATAAAAGGCGAGGCTTTTCGATTTGGTTTAGGCTTACGTTAAACCTATTTAAGACGACGGTATTTGAGGTCTTTATCACTTTCATGTTTGTAAAAATTGAATGTGTATTAGTCATAGTTTAGGCTTATCATTTACTGAGCTACACGTGAAAGTCCGGGATTGAGAACAAGACAGCTGTAGAATCATATCGTGCTCTTCATTGTAAATCCTATTGCAGTTCCTTACCATACGATTATAAAAAGCTTGTACATTCACTTTAATCACAAATAAGCCCAAGTCTAGTGAACTAGTAGAGTACGGTTGCAACGGAATTCCATTATTATTGGTTGTGTAGAGTGATGAGAGCTCCACAAGTGAAAGAGCATATCTAGAAAGGAAGAGTCCTTATGTAGGAATGGTCGTTTTATTGGCTGTGATGGTTGTGGACAGAAGGACGGGTCATTAAATAATGGAATGAAAGAGTCGGAGAAAGTGAGTGTGTGAATCCATCCCTGAAACAACAATGAAGTAATTTTTATTGTATCTCGACTGGAGACTATTTTCCATCCACTGGAGCAGAATGATGAGGATGGAGCTAAAGTTCCTTTGGTCACTTTGACCTCATGTCACCCAAAACACTCAACAAGGGTTTGTATATATAAAGGCTATCATCAAACTATTACTGAGAAAGGAGATAAGAGAAAGTGTATTCAAGTCATGCGTGCCCATTGCCTACTTGCCATTCCACGGGAGTCAACATTGTTTTTCTTTCTCTATTTGTTCCTTAAATGGTGATCACTACTACTACTACACCCATTTATGTATATAGGTATACACATATTATACAACACTCTAGTGATATATATTTATCTATATCTATGTAGTGTGTTCGGTCATCAGCATCAGACTTTCCTTTATTCCAAGAATCTTCTTTTGCGATGGTTGGTTGGGCACTATATATACAGCTTTTGATTGATCAGTTTCTTGTTTTGGCTTCTCCCCTAATTTCAAACAGGAAACTTCTCATCTTCCTTCTTCCCGATTTGTGTAGAAAAATATTTTGAAATGTTCTTCATCATCTCCCTTAAGACTAGAAATGTCCGTTTTGTAAAAAGAACCATGTAGAATTCAACCTGTGTGTTTTTACATAAATGAGAAGATACGCGCGAGTATTAAGCCTTAAAAGTCTACCCACGTGCGGTCGAATGAAGAATGCACACACACACACACGTATGGAACAAGCGAGTATGCATTAATATTTCATTTGAACCAAAAGTAGACAAAGGATTAGATAGAGAAGGAGGAATTGGGAGAAAGTGGTGAAAGTTGGTTTTGGGACGAAAACCCCGAGGCTACGCAGTAGCAAGGCAGAGAGAGAGAGAGTCTGGACTCAAAATGGATTCATAATAAGAGGAAGTAGATGCAAAGGAGAGGGTAATCATTTAGTCTTTGTGACAGATAGGGGTTAATTCACAAAGCCCTTTCCAGATTAAAACTTGGTCTCTCTGGCTCTTATCACCAGAAGGAATATTATTATTGCCAAGAGAGGGTAGAGTCACAGAGACTTTACAGACTTCACATAGAGAGTTGTACACACACACACTTCCTTCCATGGAATTCCATGCTTCCTTCTAATGAGTTAGATTCACAAGTAAATATATAAACCTGGAGGAGGAGGAGGACTCTACTACTACGTGTATATAAAATGTATGTCTAAAAGTGTAGATAACTCCTCGTACAACTTAATTCCCTTGTTTCTCACTAACTTTACCAAACACCGTGACTTCTCCTGTCCGAACTTGTTTCCAACTACAAAACATCTTTAATTCTTCATGTACCCCGGTGGAAGCTAAGTCTTTCACTGTATGTCCTCGTATCTCTACCACACATCTAAAACAGACAGTAAAAACAGATGCTTTATCATGACACAAAAAGCTTCTTAAAACATGTAGACATGTAGTATACATATATATATATACCTCGTACAAATAATACGCAGTTTTCTCCATCAACTTCGCGTCTTCTACCTTAGTAAAACGCTAATAATAAAATGTTATATCCACTCAAATAGTACGGAGAGGACGAGAGGGAGTTTCACTCTTTAATTTCACCCTGGAGAGATTACATAATCGTGTACTCCATGAGTATATATACAGAAGGAACTGTAGAAAGTCTAATGAACTTTATAGAGAGTTTCTTACCTGAAGATGAAATCTAGACAGTAAAAAAGTAAAATACCAACTGAAACTGATACAGCCTAGAGCCTTCTTTTCAGCGTCCAGGAGGGGAATCACTCTGTGAAAGTATTTGGCTTCTATATGTGAATCCTTGTCTAGACTAATAGATTCGAGAGTTTTTGCTTATTGTGTGCCTTCTCTAGGGGAAAATCTTTTTCGTCTTCCGGTGACTGAAAATAAAACTTCAGGGTATATAGCGAGTCTACCACATCTTTATATATTATATATATATGTACTCGTATGTCACATCACTCAGAGGGAATTGATGACACACGCATCTCTGTATAGGTTCCTTGTGGAATTATATACGAGTGCGTAAAGAATTATGTGGAGTACTTCGTTGTACAGATAGCTTAAAACAAAGACATTGTGTGTATACTAAAATAGTGTGAGCATACATTCTCTACAGTAGAGGACAAGTTCATTAACAATGCAAGCTTCATTAGTTCAAATAATATTCACTTCCTCTCGTTTATCTTTCTCTCAAATCCGAAATGATCTCTCGTTATTTCAGACTCTAAATTGCATGGAACAACAGGACAGAACTTGTTAGTTTTATTAGTCCTGTAAAACTTGTGAGTTCTATCCTGTACAACTTGGTCTTGTAGATCTTGTTTTGTAAGTCACATTCAAAGCAGGAATTGGTTTTGTTTCTTTACCTAAAATTAAACTGCAACTTTTATTGTTAAATCGACCTAATTGCTCGTATTGACAACGGTTACTGTTAATTCAAATAGAACAAACTATTTCTTGACTTTCACATGGAAATCAGGTCAGTGGTTATCGATGCTGCAATCTATATATTGAATTTATATACTAGCTTGTTAATTTTTTACTCGGCGTCAACTGTACCAGTAATAGAATGCATTTGAAGAAAAGCTCTAGTTTTTACCTGTATTACAACTCAGGAGGGACTTAGTAAAGTTCAGTTTAGTCATACAATGTTTTTTATCCTCGAGACAAAGGGAGGAAAATGTTGTTGCATTATGTGTTATTGTTTGTGTTAGGAGAGAAAGTAGGGGAAATCCATTCATTGATTGTTTTGTGGCTCTATGGATTGAAATAAGAGAAGCTGAAAAATGTTTTTGTTCTTTTGCAGACGATTTTGATTTCCCTGAGGACTGGATGTTCACTCGTTCTTGAGATTTCCATCCGAGAAATATTGAGAATAACCTTTATATAGACACCAACCAAATCTCGTGTGGAAAAGGTAAACAGTCTCGACTTACTTTTCAAAGTGTTCTTATTTCCTATCCTAATTTACCTTTTGAGCTGTACACACATAGTACAGTAGTACACTATGTATTGATGTAAATCCTCATCTCTCAATCTCGCGTATGACTTTATGCTGGTTTGCTCTACATATTTCAAACGGACCAAAACTAGATACATATTCTATATAAGAAGGAGACGTGTACATGAATATGTGTGGAATCGAAAACGAGGGTAGTTTAGGAGAGATCCAATTGTTCACAATGGGTTAAACTTTCTCGACTAAGGCAATTTACACTTTACAGCAATACCGTATCTGTATAAACCCCCAGTTAGAAGTAGAAATGGATTCGAATTCCTCTCACAGACAACTTATATATGTGTA
>Ga0194135_10002395_pt1 | contig 11363 bp, 10 predicted proteins | sample LitLau_LLRF_2013_FD_134024 | JGI IMG/M metagenome (GOLD analysis project Ga0194135, IMG submission 134024) | Freshwater sediment microbial communities in response to fracking from North America - Little Laurel Run_MetaG_LLRF_2013 (version 2) | ecosystem: Environmental > Aquatic > Freshwater >... | reverse complement strand
TGTAATCTTGATTCATTGTTAAGGTCACTCTTGCAGAAGACGGAGCTAGAGGACTTGCTAGAGGATGGGCTCCAACTTTAATTGGCTACTCCATGCAGGTATAGATAAATCATTGAATTCCACTCCGGATGGAAGATGGACCACTGGTTTCGTTTCTTTCGTGTAGGGGTTGTGCAAGTTTGGATTCTACGAATGGTTTAAAATCTTCTATGCCGATGTAATGGGCGAGGAGAATGCGTATCTCTACCGGACTGGATTGTATTTGGCTGCATCGGCCTCTGCCGAGTTCTTTGCTGACATTGCTCTATCTCCAATGGAAGCCATAAAGGTATTAAAGGAATTGCATGAACTAATTTGAATGAAAACTATGCGAGGAAGCACGCTCCTTAGGTCCATCTCTTCTCTCAATGAAAGATGAATGAGTCATAAGTGTGCGAAAGTAGATGTATCCCCTCGTTGATTTATTTGTAACTTTACATGTTGGGACTGCAGTGTAATGCTAAATGTCTGTATCCCAAACACCTGTTTTCTTTACACCACAATTCATCTTGGGGACAATTTCAGAATACCAAGTTCGCCAGGAACCATAAATCAGGGTTAAATGAGTTATACTTGAGACTGTTTTTTTTGCAGGTTCGTATTCAAACTATGCCCGGATTTGCATCGACGATGCGTGAAGGGGTCCCAATGCTTTACCAGCAGGAAGGTATCAATGGATTCTACAAGTGAGTGATTCTCCATACAGTATTTAGCACTTTTTATAAATTCCATGTTAATCCTTCCTATCTATAATAACACCAACATCGTTTTACTGGGTCCGTTCTAGATCTCTCGTTCCACTCTGGATGAGACAAATTCCATACACCATGATGAAGTTTGCTTCCTTTGAGAGAACTGTTGAACTGCTCTACAAGTAATGAAGACTTCAGTTTTTTTTAAGTATTGGAATTGGAAAATGATTAATAGTAATTGATTTATTTTGTTTTCAGGCACGTTGTACCAAAGCCGAGGGCTGAATGCACGAAAGGAGAGCAGTTGGTTGTTACGTTTGCCGCTGGATACATTGCCGGAGTATTCTGTGCCGTTGTCTCTCACCCAGCTGACACTGTTGTTTCTAAACTGAACCAGGATAAGGGAACTACTGCTGGGGAAATTCTAAAGAAGCTTGGATTTGGTGGAGTATGGAAGGGTCTCACTGCTCGGATCATCATGATTGGAACACTCACAGCCCTCCAATGGTTCATTTATGATGGAGTTAAGGTCGCCTTTCGAATGCCCCGACCACCACCACCCGAAATGCCCGCATCCCTCAAGAAGAAGCTCGGAGGCGACTAGGCTGGAGTGGGGCGTAATGAAATGAGTAAAACATATCAACTTAATTGATTCGCTTGCTGTTGGAAGTATCAAAATTCACCAATGATTTCTTGTTCAAAGTTAATCATAATTGTCAGTAGATGCTGGGGATATTAAATTGTAAAACTATCCCAACAAAACAGTCCATCCGTTCCTTTTGCAGTGTGCTTTGGGATTTCTCCCGTGAGAAATTATTTTGATTTTTCGTCATGCTAATATTTCCATCAAACTTTGGTTTTTTGATATTCATCCTCATTCTTGTAACCTTCAAACTTGCAACCCGATCTTACTTTGCTTACACATATTTTATAGTCTTGTCTTGGAAGGGGGCAGGGAAGAAATCCAGCTTTCATTTTTTTGATTCTCCAGTTCTTCATTAATAATAGTTACATTTATATACTTTCTACATTTGAACTGAAGTCTTCAACTAATTAACTGCTCTTGTTCTTAGTTTTGGTTGAAAGGATCTCCTAAGCATTAAAGGCTTACAATGTAAACCATTAACGTCAAGAATAAAATGTTTTAAGGGCAACAAAGTAGAATTACTTCTAATCTCGGCACATATCCGAGTAAACAATATTGCCAGAGATCGGTTGGTGGAATCAGGAATCCAAGGATTAATCAGAATATAAAGTGGCCTGACTACTCATGGATTCTGATTTACAAGTTCATTTTTATCTCATTAACAAATTAACCCACGAATTGATGATTGGAAAATTGAGAAACTGTTTCCAAAATAACATTTTGAACAGCCAGTAAACCATTTAAGCCTTACGCAAATGCTCTAATCTGAACACCTTCAACCTTGCCATAAAACTTGGGAAGCCCGAAACGCGTGTGGGGTGTTTAAAGTCCTCGGAATGGCCCAATATCGTTCACGTCGAAATCCAGTTAATGATTAGATAAAATTAAATTAAATTTTTGAAAGTTTCGCAAGCTATTAAAATTATTTTAATGTCAAGAGTAATTCCCCACAGAACCGAAATGATCTCATAGTGTCAAGATTAGGATCAATCAGGATCCTCGTCCTTATCCAAAATGTATCTATAAAAATCCGAAGCTGTAGAATCCAAATTGTCATTTAGTTTATTTGTCAGTTCCAACCAACTTACATTTGAAATGAAGACTCTCTCCGCCATTGGCCTCGTTGGCCTCCTGGTAGCCCTCGCCGTTGCTAAAAATTGTGAGTTACTTATATAAAATTCTTTTTAATAATCGCTTTAGGAATTCAAGGTTTTGGAGTAAAATGATACTTTTCTAAAACTCGACAGTGCCCCTGAGAGGCAGAAGTTTTGGTAACTTTGGGCCTCAGGTCCAAAAGACATTCAAAGTCTTCAATGCGGAAGAACAAATCACCCTCAGAGAAGAAAATCCAGTTGCAGCCGCAGTTGAGTAAGTGAAGCCAGACCAGAACAACCAACCAACGACTGCGACATCCAATCCTATCCTGGAACTAACATGATTCTTGTTAATCGTAGATTTTTCTTGAGAAAAACAAATTCTGCGTCTCAGCCCCAGATTGCCAGCTCCCACACTACCGGCCACAACGGAGTCACGCACGTCTACCTTCAGCAAATTGTGAACGGGATCCAAGTCGTCAATGGTGTCGGAAATGTAAATGTTGGCCCGAAAGGACAAATCCTTTCCTTGGGAAGCTCCTTCTTCCAAGGCCATGCTCCATCTCAAGGTACGTATCTGCACACACTGTTGACGTTGCACAATTTCCGCTTCTGCCCGTATGCTGCCTGGTACTGAAATTGGATCTCTAAATTGTAGCCCTCCGCCCACAACACTCTGCACAAAATGCTCAAATTGCATTGGGCAAACTCCTCAGGAACAAATCCCTGCCACAATTGAGCTCCGAATTCCCACCAACTCTCAAGTACATCCAAGTTAACAATGGGCAGGAACTTTCCCTTGCCTGGGACATTGTTGTTGAAACAAAGGATAACATGTAAGAGTGTCACACAAGCTACAATATTTATTTGACTCGAATGCTTTATTAATAGTTGTGAATTTCTAATGAAACTTAGGTACAACGCCATTGTTGATGCCACCACAAACGAAGTTGTTCAACTCATCGATTGGGTTTCCGACGCTTCCTATAATGTATTCCCACTTGGGATCAATGATCCCCATAGCGGTGACCGTGTCATTGTTGAAGATCCCGCCCATCTTCCGGCCTCTCCCTTGGGATGGCACGCACAGAGTGACACCATCCAATCCGCTTTTACCATTGGCAACAACGTCTACGCCCAAGAGAATTTGGGTAAATCTTTTCAACTGATTTGCATAAGCTCAGATTTGTGGAATCGAATTGCAGTTATTCTCGTCCAACAGATGGCGGTAGTGACTACCTCGACAATTACCGACCAGACGGTGGTGATGACTTGCATTTTGACCACCCACTCGATCTCACCCAACAACCCGAGCAATACTTGGATGCTGCCATCACAAACTTGTTCTACTGGAACAACATTATCCACGACATTTTCTGTAAGTTCAAATTATAGTGGAATTTTCAAATGTTTTCACTCCTTTCTTACTATTTCCTTTCAAATAATTGTTAGATGTCTATGGATTTGATGAGGCATCCGGAAACTTCCAGGAAAACAACTTTGGACTTGGAGGACGTGAGGAAGATGCCGTCTATGCACAGGCTCAAGATGGCTCAGGAACCAACAACGCCAACTTCATGACCCCACCTGATGGTGCCAAGGGACGCATGCGCATGTACATCTGGACCGTGACCAACCCCCACCGTGATGGAGATTTGGACGGAGGCATTGTTGTACGTCATTGATTCTATTTTTCTCTCTCGATCGCTATGCACTCTTTTGTCTTTGGTTCTCTTTACCCGTCCACAGATTTTCATTCATTATTCTATTTCCAGATGCATGAATATCTTCACGGGATTTCCAATCGACTCACCGGAGGACCAACTAACGTCAACTGTCTTGGATTTGGTGAACCTGGAGGCATGGGAGAAGGTTGGGGAGATATCTTCGCAACAATTACCCGAGTCACGGAAGACACGACCCGAGATCAAGATTACCAAATGGGTGATTACTCCAACGGTGGTTCTGGAATCCGAAAATTCCCGGTAAGTTTCCTTTTCGTCCTTTCTTAATCCACTGACAGTGAGGGGAGACTATAATTTTATTTAAAATTTCAGTACTCCACGAGCCTTGAAACTAATCCATCAACATATAACTACGTAGTCCGAATTGGATATGGAGGAGTACATGCCAAGGGTAAATTGTATACCACTTTTCGTATCCCGTGCATGAACTGTTCCGGATTTATTTTAATGGGAGGATTTGATGATTTTTTCCAGGAGAGGTTTGGGCAGTAATTATCTACGAGGTGTTCTGGAATTTGGTTGAGAAACATGGATTTGATCCGGATTGGTTCAACAACAACCCAGAGGATGTCAAGACAGAAGGAACTTACAAATCCATCATCAACGGAAAAGTTCTTCCTCGTCCCCAGAGGAAAGCTACTCTCGGAGGAAACGTTATCATGTTCCAATTGCTCGTTGATGGGATGATGCTCCAGCCATGCAGTCCAACCTTTGTTGAGGCCCGAGATGCCATCATTGAAGCGGACGAGATCAATAACAATGGAGAAAATGCATGCGAACTCTGGAGAGGATTTGCTAAACGTGGTCTAGGAACTGGGGCGAGATATGAGGGAGTCGAGAACTTCGATGTCCCCGCTGAATGTGAATCTTAAATTCATATATTTTGGTTAGGAATGGTTATTAAACAAATAAAATAAAGTTATTCGAAATTCATCCTCTCCATATATATTCTTGTTGATTTCCACTTTATGTGTGACTCAACGTCACGAATCATTCTCAATAACTGCATCCTTCTCAGATTCTTGTTTAAAAAAGATAATAATGTCAAAATGGATTGACATTATTATCTACTCAAAGCGTTACACGCCAGATTCAATTTAAATTAAGATAAAACTTGTCAATTAAATTATAACTTCACACGCCTACATTCCTAGTGGTGTTCTTGCAGAGTGTCAATAATATCAATCAAAATCTCACTATTCGAGATGGAGTTCCGAGTCCCATGGTGTACTTGAAATAATTTCACAATCGGGGGATATTGTAATTGGAAGTTTTTATGTTGGTGTATGAAAAGTAGGAACTAAACTATAAGCAAGTACACATACATATTTCGGAAAATTAATTAAAGAGGTAACTCGCATTTATTAACTGCATCCAGTCTAGATAAAATACAAAGCTTGCGTGCATAGATTTTATGATTAATTAGTGCATTATGGTGGTGGGAGCACAATTGCTGCTCAGTTTCCTAAGAAAATGTAAGGGCTTACAGTCTGTGAACGATAATAATAATATTTGAATAAGAATCAGGAAACCAAAAAACACGGTCCGTCCTCCGCGTTAATCCATGCACTGGGCCCAGTTGTCGAGCAATTTAATGGACACTAGACTCATTTCTGCCATGGACCCCAGAAAACCAACCATTTTTAACCAGATCGGAACTGCATGGGAGAATGAAATGCTCAAGTTCTCCAGATCCAGCAACGTCACGGAATAAATGACGAGCAGGAACGTGTAGATAATGGAAATGTACGCAATAGCTTTAATTCCAAAGAATATAGAGGGTAATCTCGATACTATTTGGCCAATTTGAATTTATTGTAACTTCTGACCCTTACCTCTAGGAATTTGGTTTGTTCTGCTCGATATGTTCTTCGTGGCCCCTACTCATCGCGTCATCGCTCTCCCGAATTAAACACTTTACACATGGTTTCTAAGAAAACTTGGCGTCAGGGTCATCGATTGGGATATGTCCGCGTAAAATACAGTGGTTATTCTGTATCTCCCAATCTAAAAATTGTCGATGATTGACACATGCTTTAGAAAAATTGGCTGTGAGACAAGGAAGTGATTAATCGGTGAATAAACATGCGCAATGTATTCCTCTTTGCCGGAGTAATGACTTTAGCATTCGGTGAAAATTGAATAAGCCGAACACAGGTGAGGTAGGTTCTGTCAAAATGTTTTTCGCCAGTTTCCAGCTAGAAATTTCTACCAAAGAATGAAAGATGAACTTAAAAATGATGTATCGCATCATTCCGCGCGCATGCGCGTACCTTAGTTAACCCTGCAAAGCTAAACGTAAATTATCTTGGTTGATAATATTTTCGTATTGGGACTTCAGGATTTTTAATCAGATAAGGATGGCACACTAACTTCTAGTAGAACATAATTATACGTATATAATAATTTGTTGCTTATTTATATAGCTAAAGGATGTTGAAACTGAATCATTTAACTCGTGAAGTATTAAGTTATTTCTACGTATATGTGAAATGCAATACGAGTCGCCGAATGCAAAGTTTGACGTCCGAAAGTTGTTTCGTGGATTTTATGCGCAACCCTTATGCTATTTTATTTAATTTCACGGAAACGTGCTTTGCGGTCCCTCCAAATTCTGGAAGCAGTTGACTTTTGTCAAACATTTGAAAGAGAACTTTTGACCACTCGTTCCTGTCATATCCGTATAGTAAAATCGCATCACGAGTGTGTTTGGTAATCAATGGTTTGAGGATTTGAAACACTCTGGAATTTTACAAGTAACTTTAGCATAGGTATTATATACAATTTAAACCGAACGTAGGGATAACATTACCTTTCGAATATTTTTGGGGCTGGAAAAAAATATTTAATGAAAATAAATATTCAACATGCACAGATTGTGTTCATTATTAGTTGAGCAAAAAATTAGTTTTAATTAATTATCTTACTGTTGACCACGATTATCTTGTATGCCAGTTGAGGATAGTGTCTCTCATAACCCTGGACAACTGCTATCCATCCTTGAATACCTACAACATTTGTTCAAAGGAATGTTGAAGAAACACGTTTATAATTAGAAATAATTAATTCTATTTAAAGCTGCTTACATGGGATGCATCCATGATTCCGTATGTCAAATCCAGCCATGTCCGCAACCAAATAGGATTCAATGAATTCTTTGCCAGTCTCATTGGATACTTTGTGAATTCGTTGGACCCCTTTTTCAAATAAGTAATGAAAATAATCCCTCAGTTCATCCCGTTTTCCATTCAGGAGAAGCTTCCTAGGATTCAAGAGCCCAATCGCAGAAGATGAGGCTAGGGGTTTTCAATTAAATCAATTCAAAATCCATTTTAAAATAAACATAATTTTGAGCTTAATCGTAAACTAACTTTACCTGGTCTTCCAGCTTTATCAACTCCATAGAATATCGGATATCGTTTCTCGTAATAGGAAAAATCACGTCGTAAGATATTATCAATGTCAGATTCCTTGCGCCATTTCAAACTCTGCAGAAAAAATCTCATGATTCTCATTCAAAATGGAAGATTTTTTTAAATTCAAACTCTTCCGTAGAACTAAATTAAGTTTTGAAACGGTTTCACCTCTAAAAGGAGTCTTTCTGCTTCCTTCACATTTAAATTTCGAGCTGGTAATTTAAACAATGGAATTTTTAATCTCAAAACTTATTCGTTATTCAAAACTAAGTAAATGTACCTCGTAGGAACCGTATGAGGTATTTATTCTCTCGCATGTAATCCTGCGTAATTGCATGGTTCACTAATTCTCGAAACTGTATGGGATAATGAGAGATTGAAGTAAATAGTCAGACGGCATGAATGAATCTATTTATAAAAAAAACCAACAGTTGACCCCTTACTTCTGGAAGTATTTCGAGTTCTTGCGGAGTGTACGTGTCTTGGCAGGATGCTGTTCCGTAGAAGACGAGAGTTGAAAGTGAAATTAAAATTATAGTATCCAAGGAGCAATCCATGTTGTTTCTCCAAAGTATACAAATTTAACACTGGAAGTAAAAACAATAATTGATTCTTTATGAAGCCGTAAGTGGGAAAAGTTTTTGCCTATTATTACGGTAACTTCCCATGAGACCTGGGAATATTTTTTTTTATGTTTTCCATGAAAGCTGGGTTGAAGAGGTTTCATTAGGGATCTCGATGGAATTGTGTTTTTTTTTCACCGAAGGTTTTTTTTTTTTAACGCCAGCCTTCTCAGGAGAGGAAATTCTGCTAATTGTAAAAGATTTACTTATTACGTCTAGAATATTTCATAAAGACAATTAATGCGCAACACGCCATGAAAAGTGAATAACAGAAAGGTGAGTTTGTATCATAGCAATATTCATGAATCCATGATAGAATTGAAGCGAATAGACTTGACATAGTTTCCAATGCAAGAATTTAATTAGAGACGTGAAAATAATTATGAACTTTGATATTGAAGAGGATATTCCTTGTTTGATTATGCCTAAATTTGTTTTCCTCATAGTTTGCGGCGACTGTGAGATTAAGTTAAACTGAATTGGTGTGGATAACCTGAAATTTTTATTTTATTAATTGCGGTAAACCTTGGTTCTCTTAACGCTTTAATTTATAATGTGGTAAACCTTTCCACTAGCACCAATCATGACTAATGTTCCCTTCTTAAGTTAAGTTAGAAGGTTCTAACCGCATTGTCTCTCTCCTCTGGCCATCTTCAAGCGGCCATTTAGTGTTCTCTGGAAATTATACTCTCGAATACAAGTTAACTCTCTTTATTTTTTCGTCATATTTTAAAACCTTGAGCTGCCAACTTTGATTCACGAATGAAGATAATAAGGCTTTCATAAATCTCTGAGAGCTTGTCACTCCTATTTAAATAAATAAAGAAGGCAACATATTTGAATTGACTTTGCATTTATTTTCAATTGCTTCGGCTACAGATGGAAATATGAAACCGAATTCAAAAGACAGTCAAAATGAGTTACTGCAGATTACATTGGGAGTGATTACTTGGGGACATTTATTTGCCTACTGGCTTATCATATACCTTACCACCGCCCATGCCAATCTTTTCCTTGAGGTTAGTACAAGCGAATGTTGGCCAGAAGATTCCTTCGAAAACGGAGAGTTGGCAGTGAAGCCCTTCACAGCATTGAGCCTTGGCAAGGAGGTTGATCGCAGCTACGGCATTGCAGCGTCCATGAAGCCCAATACACTGTCCCGTGGAGCCCCCACCTCCATTGTGGTTATCTGCATTGTTGTTACCTTCATTTCCATTGTTGTTACCTTCATTTTCATTTTTGTTATCTTGATTTCCATCGTTTTCAATGCCCCCATTGTCAGCACCCGTAAATCCAGTGGTCCATCCTCCTCCGCCCGGTCGATTATTAATCTTGGTTCCACATAAAATATAATTGTGTAACTTCATGCTCGCACAGTCATTATAGTGCTAATACTCACCACTGTGATTGTTGTTGGGTTGGCCGGACGTTGAGCCTATTAATTTAGAAACAGTGAGCATTACTTTTTCACGTTGAAGTCAGAAAGCGAAAAGAGGTGCTGCTTACCGGTTGGTACTCAATACGTATTGGCTGTCTCTGGACCCCTCCGGTGGTCTTTGAAAGAAAAGAAAATGACTGTCTTTACTCCAGCGACTCTTTCGTTTCTTTATAAATTAACTTTGTACGATTGACAATTCGTTTACCGTTGTTGTATAAGTGATGGTCTGTCCAGGTCTTTGGGGAGTTGCAAGAGCAACAGCCGCCAGAGAAAGTACCAAAAAGATATTCATGGTGACAACTTGACGATGGCGGAAACGTTGAACTGGATTGGAAAACCGTTGAGATCGTATGAGCCAGTGAGCTCACTCAGAACTATTTTATAATATCTCTAATTATCAAAAGGTGAAATTAATTGTGTGTTGCGGTACTTTAAGAATAGTTAAACCGAAAACCCCCTTTACCACTAATCTGTGGGTATTCCTGATAAATTAAATTTGTGAGATGAATATATGTGTAGCAACTGTGTATTAACGACTTATCTGGAAATTGGAATACAGAAAACTTTATTATTGGAATTCTTCATGTTAAAAGGAGAAACTTGAATGAAATTCGCTTCATTTCATTTCTGATTACACAATTTCCATAATTTATGATGGGCGTGGCTTCACAAGAGCAAAATAAGGTTGAGGGGTCATTGTAAGTCCAAATCGAGGATTTGCGCTGGTCGGCGGTGGATGAGATGGTGACGGCCCGAAGGTATAATTCTGCATCAATGTTGCGAAAAAGTTGAAAAGTGTGGCCCGTGCCAAAACTTCACCCATGCAGACTCGTTTCCCTGTAAGTTGCGTTTCTTTTTAATTGTGTTTTTGTGTGAAACTTTGTCTGAAACTAGTAATTACCTCCTCCAAAGACATGAAGCTTTTCAGTGTTGATAACGTCCATATTATTTTGACTCAAGAATCTCTCGGGAGAAAATTGGTTTGGGTTTTCCCATAATTCGGGGCTGTGATGATAGCTCACCATATTCAGGACGGCTGACGTCCCTCTCTTAATTTTGTATCCGTGGAAACTCAAGTCTTTGGCTGGGACCCTTGGAATCAGAGGGACGATGTTTGCCATCCGCTGGATTTCGTGGAGAGTAGCTTCCGTGTACGGCATTCTACAAAACCACAAACGTTCCATTAAGTGTTAGGAAAACTCGCAGTGAATATTTCAATTCAACCTGGATCGATCCGTGGCATTAGGTAAGCGATTACGACCAACGACACGATCAATTTCAGCTTGAACTTTCTTTTGCACTTCCGGGTTTAGGATCATGAAGAGAATTGCAAACTACAAGTAAAACCAGTTACATAATGCTTAATTTGTACTAAGGGTAAATACAATATTTTACTTCTGAAGTGTTTGCAGTGGTTTCACTTCCGGCAACAAAAAGATCAATCAGCGTTGTGATGAATTGCTGATCTGTAGGATTTCAACGGAAACAGTGAGACTTTATCCCCATATAATTTGAGGTATTGTTAACCGGCTCCTACCCGTGAAAACTTCTCCAGTATTCGAATTATTTTCATTCTCATGCTTGTCAATTTCTGCCAGAAAAACATCAATAAAATCTCGTTGATCCTCTTTGTAGTGACCCTCTTTTCGTCTCTCCATCAAGATTTCCTA
>Ga0194135_10002394_pt1 | contig 11364 bp, 13 predicted proteins | sample LitLau_LLRF_2013_FD_134024 | JGI IMG/M metagenome (GOLD analysis project Ga0194135, IMG submission 134024) | Freshwater sediment microbial communities in response to fracking from North America - Little Laurel Run_MetaG_LLRF_2013 (version 2) | ecosystem: Environmental > Aquatic > Freshwater >... | reverse complement strand
GGCTGCTAATAATAATCTAGACGAGGACGAGACGAGACGCTACCCAGCGTAACAAGTACCAACATCAGGAAAGGAACATGCCATATGTTCATGCCGTGTCACGCGTATAAGCTACATTTCCATGCCCCTTTAATTGCTCTAGGAACTAATTGCTAACGAGGAATTAATTGCTCTTCTGCCGTCGATCGGTCGTATTTAAAAAATCAGAATTGATGACACAAAGCGAAGAAAAGATTCGCGATTGCTGAGCGGGAACTAAATGAAGTTTTTGCACGTCTATTCTTGTTTGAGGATGAGGAAGATGATGCTTTCATTTTCTGCAGGTAGATTCACAAGGTCAAAGTCAGACTCCTGTCCAGATTCTCACGCGGATCCTTATTTTACCTGATGCATCCACCCCACCTGTGCAAATAGCTTGTATTGTTCCTTTCTTTTGTGTTAGGGGAGACCGTAAATCCCTCGCTCACCTTCACTTTTGTAACATTGACACAGTTCCATAATTCCATGGCTCTTGTATGAATCACCACCCAACTTTGCTTTCACGTCATGAAGGCGGGGAGAAGGGAACAAAGCTTTTGATGATCAAACTCTCTTTCTCCTTGTTGTTCAAGTTCACACATGAGGAAGCTTTAGGGGATGTTGGATAGAGATTAAGAGATGATGAGGGATGATGATGATGAAAAATCAAATTGCGTTACACAATAAATTTCACACAACAGATCCAGATTATCATTAAGACGAAGAGAGTTCAAAACTTCATTATTTGCTAACGAGAATGACATTAACTGGATTTTGTTTTGCTCCGCAGATTACATGCGTGTGAAGAAGGGGACAAGTGGCCGTCCCGAGACCAAGCCGCCCCGATGATGTCCTGGAGAAGAAGATTCACCAAGTAATGACGAGACAGAGACAATGACGATCAATCCCAAATCCTACACAATAATCAAGCTTACTGGTGCATCACTGTCCTCTCTTCCTGTCATCATCGGCAGAAAGTTTTTTACTTTCAATAATAAACACGGTTTCGTACACTGAAATTATAATAAGGTTTTTGTAGAGTATGAACTCCATTTTTTTCATGAGGTGTCTGGATTACTTTGATTTTTCGAATCCACTGTTCTGTAGAATGTTGAACCATCTTTGAGCATCAAAATTAGAACGAAAGTGAGAGATTGACCTTTCAGAACGGAGGAATCACAATTTGTAAAATTATCTCATATTTGTCTCTTCTCGGGTTGATATCAACGCCTGTTGGGAGTTGGGACGCCAACGCAAAGGTTATGCCATTGTGGCTCTGGGAATGCACCACTAATTGACAGCTTGTGGTGGGACAACCTAGCAATCTTAATTAGTTAATTAATACCGAATCTGCGGTATTCATTTTTAACTAAAACTGCTTTTTTTTTGTTCCCCACTGCCACGTTTCAGGGTTACACGGTCACGTACAAAATCGGAGAGATTTCCAACATCTCTTCCTAGTTGCTTGGACGAAGGACGGCCGGAGTGAGCCATGGCATATTCATACGCTGGTAACAATGTCTACTACGTAAGTATTCACGCTTTAAAAATCCAAACGAATTTAGTATCGCTCTCAGAAAATCGTTGACCATGATGTGCCCCACCCTAGTTCGGAGACCCCCAACTCGAGGCCATAACGGATCTTCGAAGTCTCCACAGGCAGGCGCAGTCGTATCCTCAAATCCTGAGGGACCACGCAGGCTCCGTGTTTCAGGATCCCGAGTTCCCACACAATGAGAGCAGTATTGGGGATATTGACGCGCTGTTGGATATTGCCAATCCATCAATGGCTTCAATGGTACAGGGCTGGAGAAGTCAAGGCTGGAACGGACGGGCCACTTGGGTTCGTATCAGCGTAAGTCCCTGCGCTGCTGGCCTATTCAAACTAGACGTTCAATCTATGGCGTTATTCCAATTTTCCTAGGATCTTTGTCATCGAGTTTACAACGGGGAATGCACCCCGAATTTTAACTGTGGAGACGTTGGGAAAGTTAGCGGGCGGTTGGACATCCGGCAGGGTCTGACGGGAGACTGCTGGTTCCTCTGCTCCTTGTCGGCCGTTTCAATGAACAAGACTCTCATTACGATGGTCATTCCTCCCGACAACAGGGACAACGACTCTGGAGTTTATCATTTCCGGTAACTTAAGAGAATTTTATGAATTGATACCTTTTGACCCGCCCCCCCCCCTTGCTCAGGTTTTGGTACCAGGGGGCGTGGGTGGACATTGTGGTTGACGATTTTATTGCTTGCTTCCTCGTCGGGAACACCTACAACATCATTGGCTCAAATTTCTTCGTCAACGATAAACGGGCCGAGTTCTGGCCGATGCTCGTCGAGAAGGCTTTTGCAAAGTATAATTCACAATTTAATTTTCGGGTCAAATTAAAACGGTCCAAGGAATTTTTATTTCCCTGTTCCCCACAGATTGAACGGGACCTACGCGAATATTGCATCCAACGTTTCCATGTACGCTTTGGAGGCTCTTACAGGAGGATTTGGGGAATGCGTCATGTTCAATGCTGGGATTCCGGAAAATTTGTTCGAAGAAGTTGTCACCTGGTTGGGCAAGGACAGTGTCAACTGTGCCGGGACGTGTAACAGGGATGTATGTGTGGAAAATTCACATTTTCTTTTTACAAAGTTAATTACTCCTCGTCGTATTGGATGTGTTGCAGAAAGGAATTGTAGGAAACCACGCCTACTCTGTCACTGGAGCAAAAGTCGTTCACCTGACTGACCAATCCGGAAGGAGAACTCCAGTCAAACTGCTTCGCCTTCGAAATCCTTGGGGAAATACAGAATGGACGGGAGCTTGGTGTGACAGTTCCCCGCTTTGGCAAGGGGTTAGCGAAGCCGAAAAGGCGTCCTTGGGTCTCGTCATCAAGGAGGACGGAGAGTTTTGGATGTGTTTCGACGACTTTGTTCGCCACTACAGCGATTTCTCCTCCTGCACTTATTTTGATCATCAAGCCATCAATCAATCCAACTCCCAGCTACGGTATCGTCAATACAACGATGAATGGAGTCAACGTAAAAACACGGCAGGAGGGTGGGGTGAGTCATTCGTTAAATTCGTTAAATTTCAGCTTTGTCAATGCTGAAATACGGATTGGAAATTACTAGCTAACCCCCATAACAATCCTCACTACCCTGTCGAGCTCTCGTCGGATGCCAGAGGAGCATGCGTCCTTGTGATTGGACTCACTGTTCAGCAAAAGTTGACTAGCGAATTGGGCGAGCATGGCGGTTACTGCATCCGCGTCTTTGAAGTGAGTTCATATAATTCTAACGTAAATTATAAACCAATGTAGTTCTCAGTGTATTTTTAACGCTAAAATCCGTTCCGCTGATTTAAAGGCTTCCACTTCGTCCAACTTTGACCAAGATTTCTTTCGGACACACAAGGAACATTTCCCGATTGGAAAGACATCGGCTCCGGCTACTGGGATGAAGAGCTTCACGGTTGGGTTCCAGTTGAAGCCGGGGAGATACGTCATCGTCCCGAATGCAATCACTCCTGGATTTGAAAAGAAGATTTGCCTTCGCATTCTGAGTCAAAAGAAATCATCAATTTCTTAAATTTCTCAGTAAATTGTCATTACGAGAATTCTGTACCAAGTATGGTAACCAATTAGGATCCATTGGCGGAGCTTGAAAGGAAAAACGTTTAAAGCCGTATGGGTTATTAAGTTGAAATCCTTCGTAATTTATTTGAACTCTTAACGAAGTAAACCTATGTGTGGTCAAACTTATTCTACCTCAAATTTAATAAGACAAAAAATTATAATCTACAGCATCTTGATTCTCAAGGAGAACTCCTCGGAATTTCAGTAATGTCATGAAGCTCCAAACGAAACAATCGGGATGAGGACTATTAAGCATATCATAATCCCTGCTCACACAAATAGAATATTAAATTAACTGTAAACTTATTAAACATGAAACTGAGGATTAAGAAGAAAAGAAAGGAAATCAACTTAAAGTCCATCTAATAGTAACTTACTAAAAGTGATGCCATTGCGTACACTTTAAACAGAAAGCGATTCCTGCTCCTCCTCGTTGGGTTCCTGATTTGGTTGTTCTTTATCTTTACCCTTGTTCTGGAATCCTTTTTTCCAGTGATCCAAGCATTCTTCGACGGACTGGAAATACTCTCCTCTGAAGAAAACTCCCTCTGAGAATATGCTCAAGACCTCCTGATACATGTTTTCTTGGACCAAGAAGGAGAGTAAGAACCTTCCTGGCGCCTTCCGGGATGCTGTGAGACAGTAGTGGTTTTTATCCGGATTTGCTTCTCGTTCATTCGTCAAATATTCAGCAGCTCCAGCTGGGTCCTCGTAGTCCTCCTCCTTGTAATATTTGTGAGTAATGATCTCACGAGCGTAGGCAGCTTGTGGATTGACGAAGCGAGCCATGATTTCATCAAAATCTTCAAACTCTCGTTCCGCAATGACGAGTTTAGTACCCAGCTCAAACTCACTAGGCTTCTGCTTCTCCGTGATATTCATGTGCTGGAAAATTCCCGGGACCACGTTCCAAGTCAAAGAGAGCTGGTCAAATCCCTAAGGGAAACAAATAAGTAATAGCTATTCGAAACCCAGTTTCCTCGATTAAAGTTTCTTCGTGGTATTTTATACTAACTTTAGTGGATGGTCGAAAAATGCAGTCGCCCTGGTCCATATCCTTTAAAATTGCCTCAGCCTCTTGATATGAGATGTTCTTGAAGGAGGGATGAGTGACGTTCCGACGCACGAATCCACCGAGTGGCTGTCTGACGGGTTTCAATGCCTCCTTCTTTGTTCTTTCCCGTTCTGCCTCTTCGTCGTAATAGGGGTCCTTTCTAGGCCTACAATAAAACGATTTTAGTTAAAAACCTTAATTTTAATTTTTTACTGCCAACAGTTTCTCTTACATAAAATCCACGTTTTGAAGATCCGAGGTCTTCGAGGTGCATTCCACAAAGAATTTGTTCAAGTCAATTCTGAGCACTCGGACTTGGATGGGTAAACGGAGGGCAACGAATTTCAGAAGCTCTCCTGGACGCACGGGCTCGTCGGATAAATTCTCAATTCGGATTATCCCCGTAATTCCATTCCCAAAGCGAATGTGGATTGCAGAAAGCTCTCCAGGACAATCACCGTGGTCGTAATGAGCCCAGACCTAATTAACAATACTTTCGACAGGTAACGGCCGTAAATCCTAAACTAATTAATCTTAGATTCAAAATAAAAATCTAATTACATCATTCAGTACACGGAAGTCCGCAGCACAGAATCTGCAGCTGAATACTCCAGTTGTGGTGTCCTTCAGGGGCAAGACGTCTGCCATGGACTCCGAAGGCATTCTCCATCTGGCATCTGAATTATAACCAAAAACGAAAACTCAACTTCACTAATGATGATAATGCGAGAAACACGATTCGCTTTTGGATTATTATATTAAGCACTTTGGAATTGGATGATTTAGGAGTTACAGATCGAGAGCGCATTATTTAAAACAATCCCCAGCCCAAGGGCGCGCTTACCATTCATGTAAGCTGTAAGAAGTTTGGCCTCTCGCATGCTCTCAAAAGTCTCTTTCGTCAGGATATAGAACAGTTCCTCTTGGGCCGGGATGTGGAAAGGCTTCCGTAATTCGACGTATGGACAGAGCAACTCCGTCACAATATCACCAAACAGGTATTTCAAATCTCCGTACCCGTCCGAGCGTAGTCGTTCCAAATATTCATCCAGATCTAATATTTTCAAATTCTCTTGGCAGATTGGGTCCGTCATGGCTTGGACCAACAAATCCATATCACTATAATCCACGCACTGCTCTTCGTCAGACAGCGCCGCCCGGCACACACTCAGCGCGTGCTTGTAATAGTCAGGGTGAATTCTGGTCTGATCCCTCGGGTCAATCTCCGCACTAAACAAGATCCGTATAAAATAAATGTCTGCCAATCATCAAGAAATAAAGCTGAGAAAACTAACTCTTCAGGAATGTTCTCTTTGATTCGAATGAATCCTGCGGCATTTTTGAAAACTAAGGACCCGACTCCATATGTGTCCAACAGCTCAGCGCGGTTTTCCACTTTTCTCCCAATATGCCGAATTTTCTAAATCAGTCCCAAACGTAAAATTTAGACTAATGAAATCAGAATGACCAGAGTTCAGTTTCAGTCCAGGTAAGACGAAGTTTACCCGAAGAAGGGCTTGGGATTTGAAATATCCGAATCCAGCCACAAATTGGAGGGAGTGTGATCGGTGCTTATGATCAGCGGCATCGTTGAGATCCACTCCAGTTTCACATGCCCGGTTTATGAACTCAAGCTCAATCCCGCGCATCAACTCTTCCTTGGAGATGTGTCGCTAAAACGGATAACATTCGCAGTCGATCAATTTATATTGCGTATTAAAGAATCCAATGTCCTCTCCCGTCTCCCGCACCTGATATCTGTAAAGATGAAGACACGAAATGTCGTCTTCCCGATTACAAAGTTGAGCTGTCTCCAGCAAAGGATCCTGTAGAAACCGCCCCAGCGAGACTGCTTGTCGGAAATACTCCACGGTATCCGGGAATTCCGTCTAAGAAATATAATTTCAAAAATTATATATGAACAGCTGTCCAGAGGACTTTAAAAAAAAACAAATCCAACGGCAGCATAAATTAATTCACCAGTGCCGTGGAAGTCCTTGAATATATTTTAGAAATGTTGTTCTCAATGATGTGGACAGGGATAAGCCGGAAATTCATCTCCCACTCGGGGAAGCTGTAGATGATCTCTCGGATTTCATCGGAAATGTTCACGGCTCCTCGCGACTCTCCGCCAATCACCACTACATGAGGTTTCGTTTCCTCAATCCTTATCCTCAACTTTTCCTTGTTTGAGTCCCTAATAAAAAAAAAAAAAAAAAGTATGATATCAATTAGGTCAGCTATCCTGGTCCCGTAGTCTCACCCTTGATTCGGCCATTGTATCAGTCATTCTATGGACGTTCCGAGTGAATAGATTGGAGACGACTGCACTTTTCATCACTTCCCCTTTTCTGTCCAACACAACACAGACGACAGGAGTGTCGTCATCGTAGGCCACCCCCATGACTCGGATGCCATTAGAAGTCTTCCAAGTTTCTTCATCATCATCCTTCTCGTACTGAACGGTGAACGGTGCATCCTGCAATTGAATATTGGTTGTATTTGCCACGATTGTAATTGGTATTCACGCCGAATCAAACTTATCACGGAAAATTCTAGGTTGTTTACTTACTTTGATGTAGTTGTAGACTCTATCGGAGCAACGTTGGACAATGAGCTCCCTTCCCTTTTGAAGGAGTTTATAACGAACTTCCTTACGGAATTCTGGATAAAGCATTTTCTCAAATGCGGATTCGACAATCGTTTCCCGGAATGCTTCCCACTTCTCGGTAACTGGCTCATCGGATTCCTGAGTAAAAAAAAACCTCAAAATAAAAACACAGCAACCTAGAACAGCCAGAAGAACCAAAGGTGGACATACCGATCTGAAATAAGACTTGGCTTCTTCGATGAGACTGATCCCACTGCCAGCCCTGTCTGGGATGTAGTCTCCAATGCTCATAGTAATCAATCCAGACTTTTCAGCATCGCACAATTCCAGGAAATCAATTGCATCCACTTCCACAACTGGTTTGCCTTTCAGGAACATTAGGCTAAAAAGATCAAGATTATAAAGATACATACGCATAACTAAAGCGACCCATTAGCAAAGGTTTTGTAACTTCTCACTTACGTAAATATTGGATGATTCTCGTCGATTTCCGAAAGGCCCTTCCGCGTAGGATTGACAGACAACTTGGCCTTGCTGTGAAAGACGCTGCGGACAACTCTCCTCACCCGGACGTCTCGAGAAAGGTTAGTCGCCATCATGTACTTGGCCCCGTCAGCAACCATGCCATTCTCTCGGAAACGGCTGGAGCAAAACAAAAATTAATGTCGTATAGAAACTTAGAAAAATTAAGCCGTACGTGTAACAAATTGTATCTCACTCAGAGGTAAAAATTTGTAGGACTTCATCAAAATCAACCTCTGTCTGATGCACCAAATTTGTAGCGTAGCTTGACTCCAAATTTTCCCCAAATTCTTCTGCAGTAAGACCAATGAGTGGAAGCATCTTCCCAATTCCGTGTCGATTGCATGTTCGGTAAGTTCCACCGCTGCTTGACGGACGAACCGCGATCGAATGTTCATCCACCACGTCTTCACCCTCCCGCTCTAAGCTCTGGAGTTCTTGCTTCTTACGGGCTTGCATCTCTTTCATTTTGGGCACGTCATCAGAATAATATAATAGAAACATGGCTTGGATGTCTTGGAGTTCTTCAAGTTCCTTGGAATCTTGAATCAATTCCAAATCCTCCTGGGTGATTAGGCGCACGTCGTTCCTCTCCAAGTAGTCATCCCCGAGTGCCTCTTGGTAGGACTGCATATTGGCGAAGAGGTCAAGGAAGCGGTGCTTTCTCTCATAGAGTCGACAGTATTCTTGATCCAAGTTGTAGATTTTCCACAAGTCGTAAATCTCAAATTCCGGCTTCACAAAATCCTTCTGATAGAAGTAGATGTAAGGCACTTCAAACTTTTCGTCACGGATTAATTTTATGATTTTCTTAATCTTTGTGAGCAGGCGGTTTCGAAGAGTAGTTGGCGCTGTTGGTGTATCGGGAATTTGAGTAAAACTTGACTCGGCACCGTCATCCTCGTCCCATTCATCTTTGACAACTGTACTGGCAGGGAATCCAGGAAGACAGCCGACATTTGAAAGATCATCTGTTCCCTCACGAGGCTCAGCAACGGCACCGGCGAAGGCCTTGCGATAAATCCATATCACTTCCCCATTGAGTTCAGGACCCGTCTCTGTGAGGGCATATCGTCGAAGTTGATATCGCTCAGGAATATCCGTCGCTCCAATCTTTTGAGCCTCATCTGAGACTCCGATATTTTCCAAAATGGCCGGGTCGTAGAGTTCAGCGAGATTGACACGTTTAGCACTCCTAAGTTACAACCAAAAGCAGTTCAGCTCAGTAGATGAAGAATGAAGAATTACGGATACTGGATGCGTTGCAGATACTTTGCTTACTTTCGTTGATGACGGTGACCGACGGAGCTTTGGATTACACTTTGGTCCTCTTCGGAGTCAGTGATCTCGTCTTCCTCCTCCTCATCCCCCTCACTTCGGTCTGAGGCAGGAATGTCCCCATAGTCAAAGTTCCCGCCAAAAACCTCGCGGGCTTCCTGAATGTTGGCGTCAGAGTACTCAGGAGCAGCGGTGATGCGACTGTTGACTGGCTGCCCGACATCGTCGACGATGAAGGCATCCTCGGAACCAGAATCGTCGTTGGATTCGACATCAGACCGCATTACTGATTCGGCTCTTCTCTGTCTAGCCTCTGGGCTAACCTATTAAGTGAAAATTCACAACGTAAATAAATATCAACACAAGTCTTCAGAATTTCAAACCTTTTCGTGGGACTCATCCTCACTGTCGGAATCCGCAACTCGTCTCAAACGCTTGAATCGATGCTAAAGCAATATTATGAGAAAAATTAATCCTTAGCTTTGGCAAGTTGCAAAGAAATAAATACAAACTGGAAACTGTGAATTAAACGCTTACTCTTCGAAGTTTTACACCAAGATTCTCTTCGAGAAGGTCGTAGTCCTCATCCTCAAGTCTGAAATCCTCATCCTCGTCTTCATCCACCTCCTCAGCATCTGAATTTGCTCTGTTTCTACCAGAATTCTCTTCAGCTATATCCATTTCATAATCTTCTAGTTCAGACACTTCTGATGGCACGTTCTCTTCAACTGCTGCCACTTCTGGCACGTCCACTTGATCTGCAACCTCTTCTGGCTCGTCCATTTCATCTACAACTTCTTTTGGCTCGTCCATTTCATCAACAACTACTTCTTGTTCGTCCATCACGTCATCTGCGACCTCTTGTTCGTCCACTTCATCTGCAACCTCTTCTTCTTCGCCCACTTCATCTTCATCTGCAGATGCATCTGCGTCCTGGTCTTCAATAGGTTCTTCTAGCTGGTCTTCTTCCTCCTCGGTTTCTGCATCGGAACCACTATCCACATTCAGGTTACCTGTACAAGAAAAATTAAAAAGTTGAAGCAGTAGCCCCTTGATACTTTCCATATCAAACCAACCAATATCAGAAAGTGCACTGCACAGTCACGTACCGTTAGAAACAAGACTTCCTCCACCGTCCCCGTCATCATCGGAGGCAATTACCTCCTTCGACTCTCTGTAGCTGCCACTAACAACAACCGGAAGATTATCAAAATCCTCCTCCACAGTTACGACATCAATAATTTCAGAGCCGTCGTCGGATGACCCGTCGCCCGGGTCCATTGAGTGTGAGTCGGAGGAGCCGGAGCCTGATTCCGACATCTAACTCGCCTCGTTGTTTATACCTGGGTCCTAAATATCTTTGATCTCCTCTTATCAGTCCGGAGTCCGGAATTCCTGCTGAAACGAGTGTCGTTCTCGACCGACCGACTGACCAGTCCAGTGAGAGTGAGTGAGATTCTATATTGTTGGTTGTGAAGCGTCGATCGTGGATTGAGTGAGAACGAGTATGAGCAGCGAGATTGCTTTTTTGCTTCCCTTTATCTCTTCGTCTTGCATTGCGATTTGAGAGGAATGCGTAGTTTGAATTTCCCGGTGACTTTCACCGTCTGCGTGTGGTTAATTAGAAAGGAAACATCCTACCCTGCCTGGTGCTGCGCTTACACTAATCTACTTTACTTTACTCAAAATATTGTTATCTTAAATTAGTTCGTTTTCTTAGTTCATTAAAAAGTGATTTACAAATATAATCCCGTTCCCGTTAGTATTATAAGTTCATTTTACGGACTAAGGTAGCGAATAGCGAATACATCAATGCCGAATGAATGAATGATTGAAGGCTCAAGAAAAGAGTTAATGTTTCATCAGCATACGATTTCGATTTCTGGAAGGAAAAAAGCCAAAAGTTATATTATATCAGTCCGTAATTGCACAGTCAATGGATAGGGGGGGGGTAGGGTTCTCCGTAGGAAAACGAGGAAACCCACGCACGCGCAATGGAAGGACTGTGGTAATTGTAAAAATGGAGTCAAAATGTGGTCACCTCACCGTTAAGTGGACGACATCCAGTGAAATTGGAACTAAGGGCATGTTCTGTTCTACTCCAACGACTTGACGAACGATATGAAGTCATCAGGGTAGTAGGCTGGATCCGGTTCATCCGGCCATGGCATCCACTCCACGATTCCAATTTCGTCCGTCGGCAACTCGGCTACCGAAATGGGATGACATTAATATAAAAAATAATTTACAGT
>Ga0194135_10002393_pt1 | contig 11366 bp, 6 predicted proteins | sample LitLau_LLRF_2013_FD_134024 | JGI IMG/M metagenome (GOLD analysis project Ga0194135, IMG submission 134024) | Freshwater sediment microbial communities in response to fracking from North America - Little Laurel Run_MetaG_LLRF_2013 (version 2) | ecosystem: Environmental > Aquatic > Freshwater >... | reverse complement strand
GCTCAGCAGGAATTCAAATTCTCTGATATTCGAATCACTTTAGATATTAAATACCTCAAGTTTATTACACGAAATACAACGGGGAAACTTGGACGTGATTGTCATGCCTTTTGGTAGTTCAACCCGTGTAGACATTATTACGGTTCCTTTTTGAAGCGAGTAAAGGAGCTGTCAGTAATCGACTGAAGAATTTCATAAATCTTGTCAAGCATTAATCAACTATGATATTTTGTGCTTCATTTCATTCCATCATTTAGGAACGAGGCCTTTCTCTTAATATCGTCAGCAGCAGATTAAACATAATATCATCTGACCTGCTTTTCCTGAATTCCTTTCCATGAAACGAATGACAGACGCGTGCAAGAATATTCTATAAAGTTTTTCTGTCCACAAGTACTGCACACACTTTCCTCTAGTACCATTCAATATTCGATGAATCAAAATCTGCTTATTAAACGTCTGCAAGAGCAGCGTTTACGCAATTTTTTCATGGCACTGGGTATTCTTATGTGACCAGAATGATCGGACTGCCCACTTCTCCTTAATGAGGATCAATTCTCTGATTGAAATTACAATTAGATCTGCACAGCCACATTCATGGACAACATATACGGATTTGTAATGCATAAGGTTGAGGATCTATTATTGAGCGTTATTCATCAGAAAAATAGGTCATACCTTTCTTTTATGGGGTAGAAGATTTGAGCACCCGACGCTGCAAATAACTTACTGCCGCTATTAATGCAAACATTTATTGTAAAAATGATTTCACTAGTGTCAGTGGTGTAGCTAAAGAAGGAATAAATGGAAGACATGAAGAATACTTCCGGAAACAAATAGGTTATCATTGAGGAGCCACTTTCCCAATGTCCATTTACTCAGGAACTTTTCTCAAACGACTTCATTTTCTCCAAGATTTCTTATTTCCTCTGGTTTGTGTCTACACACTCAAGTCGGACTCCTGAGACATGACAAACGATGCACTTGATGGGAACTCCACTTGTGCCAAAGCTGTATTAGTAGGATTTATCATTGGTTGGTGGTAAGTGTCAGTTCGGGGTAAGGACATTCGCCAACCTATAATAATAAGCTATTCACCACCACTGACCCATTTCACTAAAACGACACTGTCACACAGACATTTTTTAACATTCTCGTTAAAACAATAAGTTTATCGAGTTTCAGGTGACTTGCATCTTCAGCTTTCAAGAATCACTGAATATAAACTCCTGATTCAATTTGTTAATCTAGCTTTAATTGATAGTAATGAAAATGTCGCTCAATCGTATGTAAAATGCTCACAGAAAGTATATTTCATTTATTCTATCTATTCTTAACCAATAGCATTCAATATTAATGGACCATAATTACGTGTATTATCATAAATAGCATAAAAGCTTAGACAGTATAAAATTCATTAAAACACGAAAAGATTATTCATGAGACTTACAATAAATTCATTATTAAGAGTATGTCATAGCAGAATTCATTACGAAACGACTTTTCATCATTGTTGTTGTCAGTATCTTAACATTAATTAATCTTTCCTTTCTTGTTATTTTTGGCTGTTGACTTCTTGTTCTTGCTGCTCTTAGCCTTCCTGTTGCTGGCTTTCTCTTTCATATCCCATTTAACTTTTTGATAGAAATTCTTCAGATCTCCATTGTTGCTTGTGCCGTGGTCTTTGCTAATCCCACTACATTTTTCCTTTTTGTCCTCCACTCCATCTTCTCTCTCACTGTCCGATTCATTAGCTGAATGAAAAACTTTCACATCCGCTTTGTTCATTTCTGACGAAGCCTTTTCATCGCATTTTTCAACCTCCGCTGAATCGGTGGCTTCGTCATCACCATTGTGTCCGGTTTCTTCAACAATATTGTCTTTACTTGGTTCTGCTGAATAACACACTAAGACAGCTGCCTTCACATCCTCACTTCGGGTTTTTCTGCTCACTCTGATGGGTACAATAGCTGGCTCATCTATTCTTATCTAAAAGGAAATATTAAAGGTCACAAGTTTAACGCTTTGGAATTCAATCGCTGATCACTGATTTCACTGATTTCAACATATGCAAACTATATAACCTGTTGGCAATGGAGTTCTACGCGTAATCTCCACCATGGTAGTAATTTATTGGTGGCCGAGTCTTCTTCGTATTGAATGCATTCTGGTTCTTTGAGTGTCATGCACAGCTTTTGTCGCAATATTTCTTCTACTGGAACTTCATACGGTATAGCCGTACCCCACCAGCTCGTAGTTCGTTGCTTAAAAGATTCATATAAAGAACAAGTTAGATTCGTAAACTTATAGTAAGTAATTAAAAAAAGGTAAAGGTAACACACTCAATACCTCGTCTGGGATGTCCGTGTTGGGGGAAATGAAGCATATCTTCGTGTTGAAAAAGTAGCCGAAAGTCGGCTCGAAGCTCCACACCCACGCACACAATAAACCCTTTACATATCGAAATGATAAGAGAAAGTGAACTCCCTTCGTTTCAAGAACTACTTCAGTCCAAATGCAAACTAAAAGAAAAGAACAAAAACTCAGGTTTGTATTTTCACGCAATAGAAAAATGCGTTGGCGTAACTCTTTCGCTTCAACGAAATTACCTTTGCTGTCTCTGGGAAGGACGGGTCGACGGATCGTAACGTCAAGTGTCAGAGCGTCTTTATTCACATACGTTCTTACTCCGTGGTACTCCATCAAGTGAGGTGCGAAGTTGCTTTTAAGGATGGTTCCCTTCCACAAGCATTTCGGACCGTATGGACATGGATAAGACCTTGAAATTACAACGCACATAAGTTAATTTGTTCTGTAAGTTGAAGAAAAGTAATTATTGAATAAAAATGGGTCTAACTTGAAAGAGCAAATGAGCTCATGATACGGAAGTCGATCGGAGGTTAAGATTTCGTTGCAGCCATACGCAGCATAATTACATGGAAATTTCGCAGTCTCAAAGACGGTTCTCAAGAACGTAGGAAGTGGTGCTTTCACTTTATTTCCACAGATGAATTTGAAGTTTTCGGTCATCCTTACACAAATGAACCTGAATCGTGTTGCACATCCAGAGCAATATAAATGTCCAGTGATTCCGCATGAATAAACCTCCTGTGGTGAAGGAATAAGCTTGCACCCGACGCAGCCAAAAATCTCATGAGCAGTAGCTTGAGGCAGCTCCTTTGAATGGTTGGAACCCATTGTGCAACAATTACACGAGTTCTAATTGATTTTTGATCAATTGATAAGTTATTTCAATGTTTCCAAAACGAAGACTTCTTTTTCACGGTCAGAGGAATTAACTAGAGTGTTTTCCCTAAGTAGACGCAATCTTAACTTCAAATCAAGGTTTCTAGAGTTGTGCTACAATGCCTATACGTGCTTACTCTGACTTCAAATATTATTAAATACACAAAGAATGAAGCCAAGCCAACGCGTTGAACAAAGCGTTGCGATGGATTTGCGTTGTGCTTTGGTTTGAAGTTGAAAACAAGCCCTTGTTTTGTTTCCCTTTTGTAAATAGAACTTCAAAACTTTTTGTATCTCATTCAAACATAATATCAAGCTAATTACAGATTCGTGTGTGACAGGTAAACGGAGATTATTATCTCATAAAGTACATAGTACGTTGTTCGTATATACGAAACTTAATGAGCGCCTAATGAAGATGAATAGATGCTTCAAAGATGCATCTTGCATGGAATTCACGGGAAAGAATGGTTCATAATCATAAATTCATATACACATAACAGAAAGAGATGGGAATTAGACCTTCTAAAAAGGAAAGCTCATTTTTCGAATGCTTCTCTCATATACTCACGATCTGTTATACAGTTATACTTTGGTACATACATTCAATTTCGAATAGCTCGTCTTAAATCCAAATAATAAAGTCACACAATAAAATGTAGGCAAACAAGCAAACACGGTTGAGGATGGAGAAAGCAGTCCGCGCTGCTTCCTTTTTGCATAATAATAATCTTTTGTGACTTGAGAGAAGACTCGGTTCAAATGTCATTGATTAATGTACTCCACATTCGTCTTAATCTCCTTTCACATAGCAAAGCAAAACTTATTTTAATGAACTTCATCTCCACTTCTTCATCACTTCCTGGACTGCCGTCTCTTTCTCTCTTTCCCTCTGTAGAAATAAAAGCTTTTTATTGCACACTCCACAACGCAGATTAGGCTTGAAACTGGCGATGAACTAGGTGATGGCTGCTCGTGGAGTGGATGTGAAAAATGAATTTCGCTTTAGAGCCTTATTCTTCTCATCTTCCATTCTTCTTCGAGGCTATACAAACTATACATATATGTAGTATATGCACACTCTCTGCTACCAAACAGGGACATTATTTCGCCTGCTGCTCAATGGAGAATACGATATCCATCCTGAATGAGTCTTCCTCTTGTCGAGGTTGTCATCTTAACGAGTCGTAAGTTTTATATTACTCGAGAGAAGTGTGGAGAAAAGGATGAAAGACGGGACACAAGAATATTGCACAATTACTAGTGTACACCCGAACATCATAAAGATCTTGAATAGTAGTAGTAGTAGTAGTATAATAGTTAAACAAGAAGAGGAATAAGGAAGGAAGAACCACACATTCTTGTGGCGAAGGAATTGTATATCTACATCTTTCACTCTGATCTCCTTCTTCTTTCTCTTTTATGCAATTGAGATAAGGAATATTAGGGAGAGATTAGCATCACTCGAGTAATTTTTAAACAGCACAAACGCTTAAAACGCATCGTTCTATCTTTCTCCCGTTTTACTAAGAATAAATGGCTTTTGTTTAAAGACTAAAAGTACTACACACACTAGACGACAGAATGACTCTATAGAATAATATATATAAACTTCACTATCTCGACCTGCTTTTGAGTCTCTGCTTTCTGTTTTTCGCACTTTGCGTTCCATGAATATCCATCTAGTTTAAAAGGTTTCTTTTTCTTCTTATCCATGTGTGCGTTCCACCAATCCTCTCTCTCTCTCTCTCAAAGTCAGTGAGGATTTACTTAAAGCCTTTCGCAACTTGACAATCTTTTGTTGCAAAATATCAAATTCACATTTGACGAGCACGTTGAAAGGTTTAGAAAAACTGCTATACACAAATGTAGGTACACAATATAAACCCCTCCATAGACTAGGTCGAAATGACGAGCCAAACTCCATTACAGATCCCTCATTTCGGAAAAAGACCCTGATCGGATAAAAATCCTTTAAAAGAACTTTTAGTGAGTGCTGAAGACATTTAAAAAGTTTATATCCCAGTAGTCTACTCCTCCTCTATAGTCGTCTAGTGTTACAAAGTCACAATCTCGGTACACTCAAAGACTCACGTCATCGGAGCGTGTAAAAATGGATCAGTTCTAGTAACAAGTAATGCGAAAAGTCGAGTTTACTGTACATACACGGTTACCATTAGGCCTTTAACAGAGAGCCCGAGAGCGTATTATATAGTACGGGGAAACATTGTTTTAGGCCGAGTCCACCAGAGATCAAGTGGTAACTTTCTTCAGAGAAAAGCTTTTACATGGCAGGCTACACACATCATACAGAAGGCGCAGTAGGTTTATTTACCTTAGAGAACACAGAGAGAGTCTTTTCCACCGTGTGAATTTTCCCAAGAAAATCAGTCGCAAAGTAAACCAATAAAGTGGAACAGTCTTTGTGTGTTTTTCAACTTTGGAGTCATTATTACTGATTTCTTCTATTTCAAGTGTACCGAAAAAATCTGCATCACTGCTTTCCACTCCAAAGAAACTTTCCTTTTACCTTTAGTGTGTGTTCCTCTTTGAGAACAAACACATGTGGGTCAGTAGCACTCCATTCATCAGACAGCAGCAGATTTACACTTTCACTCTTTCTCTCTCGTACAAATACGCTGTGTCAAAATATCAAATTGTTCTGAGCTCCTTCCTATCTGTTATTGTGATTTCTCAACTCTTATTATAAACTATATACGTAATTTCATCAAAACAAGTCTTGCATTCAGTTTGTATTGTACAAGAAGTATTGTAGTATAGTTAGCAGCTTATTATTATTATATGCGAACTTAGTTTGTACTTTGAGTTTCTCCGGTTTTCAAAATTGTCTCAACTTTCCTCTGAACTTTAGTGCAATATGATTTAATCCCGCACGAGAAAAATTCATTCTTGGAATTGATGCCGGAAATAAATTACTGTGAAAGTTTTCCTGTTAGTTTTTATACCTAATCGTTGTGTTGTCTTTCGTGTTTTATAGCAAAGTTCATGCAGAGTTAGTTTGTGAGTGGAAAGAAATTATGATTATTCCCTATTGTTCTTTCATTATTTGGATCCCCAGGGAGTGATTTCATGCGAGGCCCCCTCTTGACCATAATCATTCCCGTGTTTCATGTCAACGAGTATATATTGTGTGGCGACTTGGGAGATTACGAGAGAGACCTCTGACTGTTGCTTTCACTTGGAAAGAAGCACGAGGGAGGGAGAGAGAAAGAAAGCAGCAGTGGAGAGCTGGTCGAGTTAATCCTAGCGGCTTCGACGTTCATGTAGAGAAGCAAAGGTTACTTGTTACATGAACTAACAGAGGAAATCAGCTTAGACTGGCTGGACACGACTAAATAAAACGTCTATTTGGGCAAAGATTAAACTCATGAATCATGCAACTCCAGGTGGGTACTGCGCCTGGATTGATGACAAGTTGAGCCCACTAGAGATAAATTTCAAGTAGATTGATTGTCAATATTTTCCAAACATTCGACCTACTTAATTTCTAGCGCAATGCTGTTTAAAAGACAGAACACAGAGAAAGGGGAACGGACTACAATTGACGGAAACCGAGAGAGTAAAAGGTATCACGTTGGCTGCCAAAAAATAGCACAATAAATTACAAGACCGAAATGCCTTTTATTATTGGGAACCTTTCCAAATCATTTAATTAAAAGCTCGACGAAGTTGAAGAGGAGACTTTTAAGAAGGAGCTTTTAGAATGAAAAAGAATTAGTAACTACCTATAACTATCCTGTTGTCCGTCGTCGGCATTATTATTAGACGAACCCGATGGAAAGATACATTCGGAAAAAATTTCAATTTGTTCGTTTACCAGAAGAGATTTGATCCACCAATGCATTCTTCCTTGAGCCATAAAATTAAATTGCATTGTGTGTGGTTGGCTCTCTACATTTCATTCAGCATCCATTGTGCTCTCTCAAAGTATTCTATAGTGACTACTTCCATCAAAAATTTCTCTCAAACATACTAAGGAATAAGAGAGAAGTCAAACGCAAAGAAAAAGAAAAGTTATGAAAGCCCTTCTATTTCATTCCACCATCCAAAGCAGAAGCATGAGAGCGTATTCATCCCTCCACTGTCGTCGTCGTTCAAAACTATGAAATTGTTTGTTTCTCTCGAACCCTCTAGTAGAACGAATAAAGTGTCTTTCATCTTGCCTTCTTGGATGATATGAAATTTCATCTCGTGTGTCACATCTCCTTTGTGATTTCAAGTCATAAAACTCTTTGAGTACCAAAGTAGACTTATTCGTAATACGTAAGTAGACAAAAAATTGGTTTCTCCTATATGCCTAATAAGTCTATGAAATACTAACGAAGCTACACTAGTAGTAACTTCAGGTTATTTCCTAATCTGATGATAACTGCAAGGCTTGAGCTACGCAGGAAGAAGAAGACTCGTCTTATGTGTACTTCTCACAGAAGGACCAAAAAACCATCCATAAGTCACGAGAGAAGACAAAAACTTTGAGTCAGTCTAGTGCAACACACACACACATACTGCTATGCTGTCAAAACACACGGTGACATTAAAGGTAGGTAATGTGATCCTAAGCTAATAATAAATCAATGCATCCAATCAATAAATCATATTGTAGTTCTGAAGAAACTTTCGAGGGAAAAATCTATCGGAGCGTGAGATGTAGACAATAATTCTATCAAACGGTGAAAGCACACACATACACAATCACATATGAAAAAGCATCTTACATGTCGTCGTTGGTTATACTGGATTACTCGCTTAAGTATGCATACCAATACACTTGATTCTTCCTTTCCTCCGAGCTCCTTTTGTTTGCACTTCTCTTCAATCTTGCTTGGATAAATAGTTGCTTTTAAAAGCAACCTCTACGCGGATCGTAAGTTGTGTTGTATATAGATATATCACTTATGCATTCCATTCTTCCTTCATGTACACTCTAAGCTTACATTATGATGCGAGGCTTTCAATTTCAAATCATGCAATTTATTTACTGTATCATAGGTTTATTTACTTTAAGGCAACTACTACTATATGCTTTAATATTGATTTCAACTTAAACAAGGAGATGACAAATCTCTTCCGGTTTTAATAACAATTTGAAAGCAGCTCTGCTTATTCCCTATGTAATACTTTAGTCATCTAATGATTAACTAAATAATCTCTCTCTTTTGACGAAAATAAATTTTGTATCGAGTAAAAGTAAACAATTAACTTTGTATGCAAAATAGTTCAAAAGAGGAAAGAGAACCAGAGAAAGAGAGAGAGAGTGCGTATCATAAAAGAAAAGAAGAAAGTATTATGGAGTTGTGTTGAGTAATAAAACCTCGTTCTCATTGAGAGTATATCAAATCATGTTGTTTGGTCCGTGAAGAAGAAAAAGAATGTGACAACATAGGAAGGGAAATCACCTTGAAGAAATGAACTCAAATGCTCGTGATAGAAGTGCAGTGGATCAGAAATAATGATGATTTCGTACTTTCTCTCTCGCTGGATGGATGGTTTGATGGAGAGAAGGTTGTATATATATAGGATGGACTAAGCAAGTGACTGGTCCTCTTCTCCTATGGAGAGATGTATCTTTAGTCTACTCTGTGTACATGTACGTAATACGTATACAGCAACGGGCCTCATTCTGCATTTCCCGTGCGAATGCCGACTCGCTACTTCTGTCTATTTTGTGTGGAGAGTGAAGAATGATGAAATGGATGTCTTGATTCCCAACACTGCCAGGCCGTCATTCAGTGTATACTCGTCATCACTTTCCCATTCACTTCAAGAATTTTCCATCTTTTTAAGTAATCATAATCCGTTATGATTCATCCTATGCCATGATGGGAAGCAAAATGAAGGGAAAGAAAATAAAACGTCTATCTGTGGTGGTGGTGGTGGGTTCTTTTCTTTCCTCGAGTTGTACGATGAACTTGTACGTATAATTATATCTCCGTTGGCCCTCTCTTTTAGGCTCTTATGGTCTTATGTTTTTATTTCCGGAGACCGGGACAAATTTTGCGACAGACACACACACACTCTGTCTCTAAATTATCATCTTTCGTCCATCCTGTAATAATACAAATCCTTCCGTTTCATCAAAGTTGCAGGAAGAGTGTCCCTATATATTTGGTCCAATTACCAAACTTCATTCCCGTCGTGGTTTGTTCAGAAATGCTAAAGATTCATACTTATCTGTCTGGAGGATGAAAACCATATTATATTTATGTCTCGTCTCTGTATTTTAACAAACCACACGGATGCTGTCGTCATTGTATTATGTTGGTTTAGATGAATTTAAGTTTGGAATTAGTATAATCGTGGATCGAATGTCTGTGTGAGGATGCAAAGTTCTAGTTAAGTTTGATTGTTTGGAGCTATCCACATTCATTTGGGGAGACTATTGCTGCTGCTGCTTTGGGGACTTTAGCAGAGAATCAGAGAGAAAGTAAGGCACGCTCCACTTACTTTCTGTATTTTGTAGTCTCGAATATTTGAGAGAGAGAGATGTTCGAACCGCAATAGGAGAATTACTGTATAGACGAAAGGAGACTTTGTGAAGGAAACCTTTTATTATGCTAATGTAATAAAATCTCTCTCAATATTGCGGTCCTCGGATTTAATTATTCGTTTATTATTAACTCAACTCAATACTCCATTCTCAATCACTGAATGTAAAATCATATAATTCTCCTGTGGTATATTATGGCTTTTATATACAAAGTCCAGTTTGCAGGCTATCATAGTCCCCATCTCTGCTACCACCAATAACACACACCACACTAGATGAAGCAGGTCTCTTTCAACTTTCACCAGTCTCTATTTTACAACATGCCACCACACTCAACACTACCACTACTACTACTCTAGTTCGAATCTGCTACTTAGTCTGAGTTTCACGATAGAGAAATAGAATAAACGGAATCCTGAATGAATTTGGGAGAGGAAATGAAACACCACTGCTACTACAACGAGGCTCTCTCTCTCTCTCTCCGTTATTATGTAATCTCTGAAGAGAGAAAGTCCTCGTTGTTATAATGGAGTTCAAAGCAATCTCGTCATTCCTAAAAGGGACAAAGGAATTGAGAAATTGGATGAGGGAAACCAGAAGAGAATCCTTTGCTGAAACAATTCAACCGATCATCATCAAAACCACCACTAACCATCGCCACCACCACCACCACTGCCACACTACTGCTCCTCCTCCTCCTGTTCCTGCTCCGTCTTTCTATATATCGTTCACGATCAAGCTTTCTAATGGTTAAATGTGAAAGTCTCCTCGTCCTTCCTTCCATATATATAGGTGCACACAGGTATACACAAAATAAGTCTAGTCTCGTAACACTTATTTATGTAAACACTCTCACCCAATTCTCACCTCGTTTTCCGTCCTCTCTAGTCAATGAATAAAATCATGAGCATCACCGCAAAAAATCGCAGGTCATACAGTATTATTATACCTACTATGAATTCCTCGTGCATAAGTTTTCCGACACCAGCACGGCAATCTCACTCATACAAATTTAATGTGTGTGTGTGTGTGTGGTTTTCTGAAGAATTGGAGCGAAACAAAACTTACACGGAGCAACTAACGTTGACGCATAACAAGTATATATGTGTATGCTGCATAAGTAAAGATTCGATCATGAGACTTGTATTGGTCGTCGTATGAATGCATCTTGTGTGTGCAAGTGAAACAATGCTTTGTAACTTCATATATGTTTGTCTCAATTTCCGGCAAACTTTCTCTCTCTCTCTCTCTCTCCAAACTATTCCCATAAATTGCTTCTAATCAACGTATCTTTGATCTAAAGGAGGAAACCAAAACCACATGAGTCTTTTCCAGACCTTCGAACATTTGAAAGAGATGGTGGAAAGGACGAGTTTGGGTGGGAGTGTGTGTGCGATGATATTGCATTAAGATTACGTATATACACAGACAGTTGGAAAGCTCCATGATATTTTGATTGAAGAGAAATTGGATCTCTGATGGAGAAATCCTTCTTCGTATTCATTTGATGAAGTTCGTGAGCTTTTTCCATCTTCTTTGAAATATATAGTTATGATATAGACGTGTGTGTGTGTGTGTGTATTGAGGAATGTATTTCTTTTTTGGTAAATAG
>Ga0194135_10002392_pt1 | contig 11366 bp, 6 predicted proteins | sample LitLau_LLRF_2013_FD_134024 | JGI IMG/M metagenome (GOLD analysis project Ga0194135, IMG submission 134024) | Freshwater sediment microbial communities in response to fracking from North America - Little Laurel Run_MetaG_LLRF_2013 (version 2) | ecosystem: Environmental > Aquatic > Freshwater >... | reverse complement strand
GGATACGTTTGCTAATAATTTTGGCACTGCAGCAGAAAGCTGTTTGCAGCCGGTTTCCTTGTGGCATCGGTTTCCTTTTACAGACAGACTGATTTTATCGTTAAAAGCGTCCTCCGAAATTGAAACCCTGCATTTTTTTTCGGTGGAAGTGTAAACGGTCCTCCATAAACGCAATCCTTTCCTACCCTCTTTACTCGGGGAAATTTTCCGTTTTCATCTTCTATATCAACCCCCTCTGGCATCATTTCAACAACAAAGGGCGAGGTAGTCATTCCTTTTTTTGTTATTTTATTCCTGGTATATTCTTCAACTACTTTGGTAAGCTTCAATAATTGCGTCTACTTGCTTCATCTGCATGAGTCATTTGCCAATTATGAACACATAAAGCGCCAATTGGGAAGCGTACGCTCCCGTATTTGCCAAAGTTTCCGTTCATTGCCATTTTGTCATTTTAATAATGAATAGGTAGGAGGTTACCTCTCTCTCTCTCGTCTCTTGTGTCACTTCCTTGGAAGGAGAGTTTATTCCCGACACTCAGGTGAGGTTAACAGAGTTCACTCTAATAAAATCACTCTATACGCAATACAAATTATTCACAAGTAAAGGATCTCGTTTTTACACACAGGTTGGATACAATTTCCCATTCTTGCCACCATGTATCTAAACTCGAAGTTTTTATTGATCATCCTCGTTTGTATCCCACTATGTAAGTCTTCCGTTGCTATTAGCAACATTTACAAAACAAATTTTTACTTTTCTGGAAATCACGATTGTATCTGTATTAAACAGTGCGCATCTTTGCATGGAACACTGAAAATTTGTAATGTACTTAATTTAGTTGATGTCTATTTGAATCAACCAGGTCTGGCCCAACGGACGCCTACAATCTCCTTAATTTCACAAGTACAGATTAAAGATATCGGCGGAACGGTGGAATTGGAGTGCTCAGTTCAATACGCAACGGACTACCCGGTCATTTGGATAAAGTCGGATACCAGCCAAGGCCAAAATCCGCTTCTGATTTCCTCTGGAAGTACCCTAATTCTAAGGGACAGCCGATTCAGTCTCCGTTTCGATCCATCGTCTACGCTCTACACGCTTCAGATCAAGGATTTACAGGAGACAGATGCAGGCTCATACCAATGTCAGATTTTGATTGGAGTTAATAATCGAGTGACAGCAAATGTTGACGTCCTTGTACGCATGCCACCAGTAATTTCGGATAATTCAACAAGATCATTGGTAGTCTCTGAAGGGCAGGAAGTGAAGCTAGAGTGCTACGCATCCGGATTTCCATTACCCAAAATTTCATGGCGCAGGGAGAACAACGTCATTCTACCGACCGGCGGTGCAATTTATCGTGGGAATACACTGAAAATCTCATCTGTCAAGTATGTATCCATAACATTTGGTTGTTTTTTTTATGACAAAGTTACTGTAATACTTTCTTCAAATGCAGGAAAGAAGACCGTGGAACATACTACTGCGTTGCTGAAAATACAGTTGGCAGAGGAGCTCGTAGAAATATTGCAGTTGAAATTGAATTTGCACCGGTCATCACAGTTCCACGTCCACGAGTCGGCCAGGCACTCCAATACGACATGGACTTGGAATGTCACATGTAAGTTTTTAATATTATTATCATCATTGAACTTGAATAACTTTTTAATGAACAATTATTTACTACAGTGTTGCCTATCCCCCACCACGGATTTCCTGGATCAAAGATGGGATTTACTTGTCCAATAACCAACATTACAAGTCTGACTAACATTCACTTGTATTATATAAATCTTTTCAGTCGATGCATACTAAAAAACTTATGTTAATGTTTTCTAGAGTATCCCATTTTGCCACGGCGGATGAGTACACAGACACAACTTTAAGGGTAATCACGATTGAGAAGAAGCAGTATGGCTTCTATACATGCAAAGCTGAGAACAAATTTGGAGAGAGTGAAGCTAAAGTTGAATTGGTTGGTAAGTGTTTGGAAATTTGTAGAGCAAACTACTTGAAGTCTGTGGAACGATGCACGTTGATTTGCTTTTGACTATTAAATTCAATTAAGATATTGAAGCAACGTGTGCTACTAATTTTTAATAATACTCTCTACATACCTTTTAATCCATTTTCTAATTTTCACTAGTTGCAAACGATATGAAGTTAAAGAAATTAATGAACTCCGTCTTTTTATAGAATCCTATATTCCTACGTGTCCCCCAGCTTGTGGGCATTCTTATTATGGCGATGCTGCATCCGTTACTGAATCGTTCAGCATGATTTTGTTATCCGTATTTCTCATCCTTCTTTAATTTGGTTTGTACTCTTGATTGTTGTTAACTCTATTGACATTGCAGAATATCTGGCTTAATTTTTCACTAAATTCATGTTTAACTGTTTCCGTTTGCAGAAACTACATTTGCAAATACAAATTATCCAGTGTTGCTTTCACTGCCGTCCAGCGCCATTTGCTCCCTGTGTCACCTCTACTGGATCAGACTTTCCATGTACTCTCTAACTGTTATTAGAACTACGAACTCAATTGATTCCATGACTTTATAATTATTTTGAGCACTCTCAGTAATTCTAGTTCAGGTAACTGAGTAATTTAATTATTTTGACAGAAACTCTCAAAAATTACTTCTGCAGAGAATTTTAAGGTAAAAGATATAAAGGGAAATATTTTTAATAAGTTTTATTGTAGATTCCTAGCTAACAGCTTGGATTATATTTAATTATTCTTCTGACTTCTGTAAGATTTGATAAAATATGTTCCATGACTTCTTTTACAAGTAACTAGTTTGAATGTGATTTAGAAGATGTCTCAGCTTTAAAATACTAAAAGCACTCTATACGTAAGACTGCCTATTTATATCATATCCCGAAGAAGAAAAAACTATAAATTAATATTTAAAAAATTGTCTGATATGTTGATAAAGATTTGTCAACAATTATTGAAGTTGATGGACAGGGATATCAGATATGAATAATTTTAACAAATTCAACCCACGTCTTTTTGTTTTATTAGAAGCAATCCCCAGTTTAACTCCTGATTTAATCTAATTTTTAATTTAAAATGAGTCTTGACTATTACGAAGATTTTTTTCAGTGATAGGTAGGAAGTCTGGAGATGAATCGATTAGCTTTTCTTCTTGTCACGATTTGTCCAGAGATAAGCGTTTGGTTGACAGATTCAAAGATTATTATTTACCTAAAACACTTGCAATAAGTCTATCCCATTTTGTATTTCCATTAACTTTCCAATTAAATGTTGTGTATAGCAAATCCAAGAGTTCATATTCAATTCCTAATTTTGTACTCAATAATTTCGTTCGACACCAAAGGTCGCCCCGGCTGTCTCCTTCTTTGAGTTTTAGCGCAATTCTGGTAACTTGGTCGTCGATGGGCGCGTCTCGCGTCTTTACTGTACTTTTCCTACTTTTATGTTGTGCTGTGCTATGTTTCAAAACCGGTTGAAGATGGAATCTTATTTTCCTATTCCGGCACTGACATGGACAAGGAGCAGTAACAAAAGGGGAAGTATCCATTGAGGCCAAAGTCGGTTGTTGGCTTGAGCAGAGTAAATTTGAAGGGTCTGTCATCCGTCATCACACATCATCACTGCAGTGTTTGAAACAGAACATTTTACTCAATGCCGGATTCACAGTGGAATGGATAAAAACCTATCACGACGTCAAGGAAGGAACAAAGGTGCATAAATAGGAAACTTCAGAGTTCGTTAGTAACGTCTTCAAGTTAAAACTGAGATCAGATGATCCCATCACTAAATTTCGGGTGGCCCAAACGAATATAGAAATGACGTACCTACCTATAACCTACTTGTCTGGTGTACACTTTAAGATTCGGATTTATATACCACCTGTGCTGCGTTATAAAAATGATACAATAAATAACGACTGAACTATAAAAGAGCAGGGCTTCCGAATCGAAGCCATTTTGGATTACTCAAAGACAAAGGAAATACAAATCCATTCACTCACTGCCCCACTCCTATAGTTTTTCAGCTTTCCTCTTCACCTGCTCATTAATTTTTTATTCTTAAACTGACTTGTTTCTTCAAAGTTTACCAAAAATATGGTTAGTAAAGATTTCCTCCCTTGTTGGAAGTAAAGGAGTACGAGATTGAAAACTAGTTTTGGCTTTGCTAATTGGATTTCATACTGATTTGGTCTCAACAAAGTGCAAGTGAATCAAGAAACCAAGAATTTCAGGTGTGAAAATACATGCAGTGTTTTAGTCGAGAATGAAATATGGGCGGAAAATAGTTAGATCTGTTGGAAATTGGGACTTTATCACTGCACGTGAGGAAAGAAAGAAATCAAGGAATTGTTAAAGGGATGAGCGCGATAACAATGGGAGATTTCCATTCAATCTTCTCCAACGGAATGGAACGTGGGATTGAAAAATTAAAAAATTTGCGCTGTGTGAGCTTCCATGCCTGGATGCTCCTCATTTGCTGAGGTCGGCACTCTTTTAGTTCTTCAATTGGAATGTGGCCGAGGTCGGAGGTGAGTTTCTCCGAAGGGGGAACATCAACCCCCACCTTGTCTCAGGTGAGACGCCTGCTGACTTTATTCTGAACAAAAACCATAAATCCCAACACTTATATTATGCATATCATCACCCCCCTATCAAATGAAATACAAAGATGTACGTTTATTATTTTCACAGCTCTGCTCTCTTGGAATCTCCTCGGCAAGAGATAACGGTCGGCTTCTTCTTTGTATTAAAATCTTGTGCGAGATACTTTTCAAATGGGGATCTTAATAGGGTGGGGTTGTTTAATATAAAAAGTAACAGCAAATAAACCATGACTTTTTATTCAGCAAGTCAGTCATCTGTCATGTTTCTGGCCCCAATCAATGACTAATTGCCACTCCCACCACGCATACCCTGAAGTAGATTTATCCCTACCAATTAATCCCTGACACTTGCTGCGAAACACTGTTCACTCTTACTAATAAACGCCGACTTATCTTTTTTAGTAAAAGAAACAGCGGAAATGAACGCTGAATCGGAAAATATAGGAAGCAATCTTGACAGAGTCAAAATAAGAATACAAAACCTTCCGTGTCGGCATTTTCAGAGGAGGAAAGGTAACCAAAGAGTCAGAAATGATTTGACGTTAAGCAGAGTTACGCATGCATTCTGTTACCACTTGGCAGATTGACATAACATAACTTAATATTGTATCCAAGCGGTTTCCTCTGATTAGGAACTTTTCCTGTCGTTCCTGAATGATTTACACGCTGTTTCACTTCTTATAAAGCAACGCTCTCGTTCATTCGGGTAAAAAAATTATCCCAGGAAATTAACTTCCCCCGCAACTGTTTGTGTATTGTTAAAGAGCGGCGGCCCGTCCTTTTATCAATTTCCTAAGAAGACTTTTAGGAAACAAAAAAGAGCAAATAAACAGAATGTCAATCTTGGGAAGACGTGAGGTTAAACTTTTGTATCCTCATCCTTCTGTTGTAAGCGGGGGAATAAAGGTGATCTCGGAGGAACAGAAGAGTCTTTGAGTCACAATCTTATCTGAGATGGAGATTCGATCCCCAAAGTAATCCATTACAATCTAATAGAATGCAAGGAGGAGGAAGGACCGTTGCAATTTGAAATGGGAATATCTGACATCCCAATCAAAAGTCAGAAGAATGGGGAAAAAGGGATCCAACAAGAGGAAATATAAAAAAAAGTATGACATCAATATAGGCATTACTACCGACATGTCACTCCAACAATAAAAAAATATAAAATGTTAATAACTCCCATTGTATTTCCTCAAAGTGATGGTCAACTGTTGCGGCAATTCTAAAAGAGAGGATACTCAAGACACAACCTTAAATACCCGTATCTGCTCAATCTTCTTGAAACCGTTCCACGACAAACATTTCCCGGCTCGGACCCATCCACATCCAAATCCCTAGTTTACGCTTACAGTCCATTGGTTCTTAGGAGTTTTCGGATCCGTTTCAGGAATGGACGGAGCACAATCGTCATTATAAACTTCCTTAAGTCGGACTATAATTTAATATTGTGTTACAGTATTTATAAGGAATCTTATTTTAAATTATGTTGATACTGACTTAATTAATTAATTAGCAGAATTAATTAGAAGAAGAACAAAATTATTGTAGGATTCAGTGGTGTGAATAAAGCGAATGCAAAAAATAGTAACTCCGTCTAAAAACTAACAGCTTTGAATACTTGAAGCACATAAAACATAATGGAAGTCGCTTGTGGTTCCCTTTACTTGGAGAGCTGGGATACCGGTCAGGAAATGCCATGTTTACCATTTGGAGATCCAAAGATGTGATTACATCGGATGCTTTGAAACCAAAGTTTATGGAACAATAGAACTATATCCAAACGGATCTTGTGAGTTTCCTTTCTACAAATGCCAAGCAACCCTTTTAAGTTAGTTGCCCGCATCAAAATGCCAAACATTCCAATGATTTTCCACTTAAAGGCGGTTTCAGAAGAGACCGCATGTCGCTGACTCCTTCGAGACCGAGGAGGGAGGATTGAGAAAGGTACTTTTATGTGAAATTAATTCAATTTGAGCTTCTCTCTGATTAAGGGAGGACGGACGCTCTCAAGTGAGAAGGATGAGGATCTTCATCATCTCTATTCAACGGAAGATAACTTCTCCCTAATCTCAAAGGAAAGGTCCAATTCCTGACAGCTTTCTAGAACCAGGTGTTTTTAAACACTTTCTTCTTCAAATCTCCATTATCTCCTTAGCCCTTCCTCCTCCCTACTTACACCTCTTAATTCATCTCCTCTCCTCAGCATAAGAACACTTAAAATTCAATTAACACGGGCTATGTCGTAGAAAAAATACTTTCACACAAAGCGTGTACCCCATCTCATCAACTGGGGAACTTATCAATCGAATACAAAATCAAAAATTCCTATTTCGCATTTTAACGGAATTGATAAAAATGTCGGTCTCAAAAATTAAAAGAATTAACTTAAAATTTAGGTTAATATTATACGGATGCCCGTATAACTCCACTCACCATTTTTGACTACACTGGAAGCTCAAACGAAGATTCCGCTTTTCTTTTGTTTGGAATAAAAATGTATCACTCGGATCCTTCTCGGACTCCTCCCACTCTCTTGTGTGTATTCGGATGTAATTCATGGCTTAGCTCAGGTCTGTACCCTTTAATTCCCGAAATGCCGGCATGTAAGAAACACATACAAATGTTCCATGGTAGTAATTACTTGTCAATTATTTCCGACTAACTAAATAACTCAATTACATTCTCATCCTTGCTACTTTTACAAGTTTGTCGTTATTCTCTCATCCTCCTTTTGTTTTTCACACTTTAGAATTCAGAACGTTTCACTGCTAACTGCGTGCAGACGTGTTCTCCAACTCCTTTTGACTACCGGAATACACTCATTAGAAAATTATCTAATCAAACCCCAATTTATTTGTTGCATGAATTAATTCCTAACAAACCGTCGGTTCATTTGATACTCCCACACCGCCATTAAAGATGTTGAATTTAAATTCCTTATTGAATCCAAGGACTATTATTATCAGCAAATGAAAACTTATTTTTTTCTTGTTTGGAATTGCAGTAATTATTCATGGAAGAAGCTTCTCGCTTTGCGTTTAATAATTTTAAATCCCGATAGAATAAAGTAGTCATGCACTTCCTGTGAGCCTTTGGCCCATCCTCCACAGTCTTCTTGCTTTGGATAAGTTTGGTAGGGGTACCCTTGAAGGGCATTTATTTTATTTTATTCGGACAAGCATGCAGCACTAGAAAACGGAGCCGATGCCGCGCCGACCGTATGGATCCCTGTCATAATTTACTAATTGTACATTTCATCGTTTCAAACTGTGGACTTGTAGTTTGAGTCTTCTTTGTTGTAGCAATACGTTACGAGGGAGAAAGCATCATCTTGTATTGTACCATCGCCTGTCGCCCTAACGGGTCTATTCCCTAGCTTGTGGATGATGATGGGAAAGAAAATTGACAAGGCTTGTCTTGGAGACGTTATTATTTTCATTAATTGATATTGTGCCGTGAGTCTTTTATATTTGAATAGAGGAAATGATGTTACGCTACATTGTAATTACTACACGAGTGGGAATCTCAGGTGGAAAATATATTTATTTATGGTAGGGCTCTCTTAAGACGGTACGGAGGACTATAAGGAGATAGAAAGGAACGTCGGTTGAGTTGAGACTACTCAATAAGTATCAGATGGAAAATAATATCTCTTGTTAAAACGGGTGACAGTGCATTAAAATGGACGGGAACAAAAGGATTTGATGGAAAGGTAGAAGAAAAGAAGTTCGACAATAATTATGTGAAGGCGGATATGAAGATGATGGGATCATTGGACGCTAAGGGATTGGCTCATCTTCATCTACAGTTAATTTTATAACACGTTCAGGGAAGGATTGAATAGTCTCACAATCCTCTGAAATCCACAATATTTTTTCCATATTTCTCTACTTCTTTATATCGATTAATTATCTACCCAATTGATTCTAATCGACCCCTCTACCTTAAGTAACGAAGAATTTGTATAAACTCCAATTTTAATTGTCTTGCTCTTTGACTATATGGGCAAGACGGAAATGAGTTCCTCTGATGGCTGCAGAAAACAAGGATTTATTTCTGACATTGATTGATGATCTTCTTGTAAGTGAGCTCTGTTGGCCGAAAGTATATTATTTTGGTCTCAATTTCAATTCTTTCTAGGTTGTTGGAAATTCTTGGCTTTAATACAATTAAGTAAAACGGAACAATTCTCATCAGCTACCTCGGACATTACTAGCCACCACCACCAGTCCATGAAATTAATGACAACTTTTACTTGTATACATTTTAAAATGAACTGAAAATATAAGCGTGCTGGCTTCAAATATAAACATTCCACTTCTAAGTTGGAAGGTTATGAACTAAAATGATGTCATCAATCAGCTCATTTGAAATTTGTTGTTTTTCAAGAGCTATATGACACTTTCCCTATGAATAGGAATATAAGAAGGTTTCCATTATAAACTTATTTTTAGTTTGTAGGTAAATTATGATTGATTGTTGTTCTCATTCATCACTTTCAGCCCTGGGATATCCCTTGGTTTGGAAACAATGGGTTTACCGTGTTTTTGTGGCTTTTACAGCTCACGCCCACTTACTCACCTAAGAATTTGAATACTCTGAACACGAATCAATCCAAAAATGTAACCTTAATTTTTCGAATCCGTCACATTCCTGGGTGTGGCAGCAGTATTTACTTGTTCCAGACTTTTACTTTGACGTCTCCTGGCACGAGTTCTTGTTACTTCTAAGTGCCAAATAAATGATTGTAATCGAGACGCCTGCATGGCTGAGAGAAATTTGAAGGACAGGGACACGAAAGTGTGCTCCTGGCAGGCCGAACTCCGCCTCATTCTAAAACGGTGACAATTTTTTTTTCTAGAATCAGAACAAATAACACCCAAGTGGATTTCGGTGCAGGCAGGAGAATTCTATTTCTCTTTTAAAATATTTTCGAGTTGAATAATTTTTGAGTTGGTTGCCTTCAATTTGTTTTAGAAATCCAAATGAGCATGTTTCTGGCCTCATTCGATTCATCATCATCAATTAAGCAAGGAGCAATTAAGATATTAAATAAACAGGATGATGCCTTCCATCGAATCATCAAATGAAGTGATAATTATTACCTGAGACTATTACATGCTATACACAATAAAAACTACTCCTTTCGTCTGTCACCGCCTCATGGCGGATTAAGGAGAAGGAACCGGAATCCTTTCGGAGTTCACATTTGGATTCCCTGGGTGTAATATATAAAAGTCAATGCAAATCCTATTTGAGGCGTGTCAACTTTGCTTTGAATAAAAAGGCTTCGTTTTTTGACAAATTGAAACATAAAAATGATATAAAAAGGGTTGTATGGCAAAGGGAAAAGGTTTCTTCCAGACATATGTTTCTCACGTTCCGCTCCAAGGAATAAAAACACCACATAAAAGCAAATGATAATTGGATTGACTTATAACTCTTAGAAAGCCACGGTTGGGGTTACACGGTTCCATGTTTTTCTGCACAACAAGATCAAACACTACGTGAGTCAAAGGAATAGGAATGAAATAAAGGGTTTTGGATTTATGGAAGTCCTACGGATTCTAGACGAACAACAATAGGATAAAAGGTGTTCATGCAAAAAAAACACAAGGGAGGAACTTTTGCCTTGTTCTCACCCAGTTTGTGGGCTTATTCATCCGAAATGTTTTCAATTCAGCTGCGAAGAAATAAAAAATATGTTCCAAGATACTTGCTCCTCCGAAATCGAGTGACGTTTTATTCATTTCCGTTGACAATTCGACCCCTTCAGACTTATTTTCTGACTTTCTTTTACAATTATTATTTTTTCATGAATATCCTAAAGAAATTTCCTCCTCCGTCATAAGGCGTTTGTAGGAGAAGATTAAATTTAAGTTTGCTGAGGAAGATTCAAATGTAATGTAATAAAATCCTCTGAAATTTGGTTTTGGTATTTAAAATGCATTAAGTTCAAGATTTAATAAATACACGAATCTTTAGAAAAGGCGGACTAGGACTTTCCCGCCTAACAAATTTTGCTGTAAGAAAAGCATGGAAATTTTCAATTCAATCCATCCCTGCTTTATCTTTCCATTCTTTCGCCTTTTCCCAATTCCAATTGTAATATCCAAATCCAATGGTTTTCCCTTACGTCATGCTGCTGGTGAAAAGCCGATTGTGACCGCACGCTTTTCCCATCTTATTTCTTTTTCCTTTATTTTTTTTTGTTTTGTCAGCAAAATCTCAGCAGGGACATGGAACGAGCCCTCAGTTATATTTTCCCAAACAATTGAAATACGGAAAGGTCATTCCAAGTTCTCATGCTCTATTTACCTGCTAATATTTTCCTTTTGACTTTTCAGCAGGCAAAAAAAAAAGAAAACCGGAGCGTTGCCCCTGCTACCTTCCCTTCCCTCGCGACAAAAATCTATCATCCATCACTATAAAATCCGAAGGGGGCCTTCTTCATCTTGGGAAATTGAATGGATTGACAACTTGTTTGAACGTAATATGAATTTAAACTTGTCCCTCTTGAGCAGGATCCCGTAGCTTCCCTGGCCAGCCGCTTTAGTTATATTCCGAGCTACTCCAGTTTGGCTTTGGAAAGGGGAAACCCCTTTTATATTTGGGAAGGACTTGACGAGACCCCCTGAGACTTGACTTGGCTCAAATTTATTTTCCCGTGGGACTTAATTTGCTCCTGTAAATGGTCGGATTCAATGAACTTGGATTAACCATTTGATCTTGGTTCCTTCCCTGGTTGAACTGAATGAG